>Ga0075480_10000160_pt1 | contig 35246 bp, 40 predicted proteins | sample DEB08_DNA_7_FD_81590 | JGI IMG/M metagenome (GOLD analysis project Ga0075480, IMG submission 81590) | Aqueous microbial communities from the Delaware River and Bay under freshwater to marine salinity gradient to study organic matter... | ecosystem: Environmental > Aquatic > Marine > Coastal ... | reverse complement strand
TGGTGATAGCAATTGGGATACACCCGTTCCCATTCCGAACACGGAAGTTAAGCCAATTAGCGCCGATGGTACTTGGGGGGCAACCCCCTGGGAGAGTAGGACACTGCCGACTTTTATTGAAAAGCCTCTAGGAAACTAGGGGCTTTTCTTTATATTTAGAAATAATCTATAATCTGTGTATGAAAAATATTGATTACAATAAATTTCTTAGATTTTTTATGATTTTTGCAATCGTAGGCTTAGCAGCTTTATTTATCATAGTTAACTTCTCAAGAACTTTTGCTTATGAGTTTTACGATTTGTTTCCTGGAATGAATCATGGCAGTAGTAATTTTATAACTTATCCAAGCGTTCTGTATCTATACGCAATTTATATATGTTTTATGTATTTAGGTTCTAATGATTTGAAATACATTGATACATTCATAGTGCTTTCTATTTTTATATCTACTATGAGGACTATCTCGATTATTGCTGATGGTTTGTCGGTTACGCCCTTTACAGTACTTGCGTACCCACCAGAATTTCTTGCTGCTCCAGTTCTTTTCTTTATAAAGAAAATGATCCAAAAACAATCTAAATAAGACTATTCCTTAAACCCCAAATCTGCATTTCAAAGTTAGAGTTTTGCATGTAGTTTGAAATAGTTTGATCATCAATTTTTAATGCTTTATAATTTTGTGTAACCCATTCTTGCAATTTTTTAGCAGCTTCTAGATTAGAAAGTTCAGGTATGTCTTTAATAAAATTAACCCATTTATCAATACTATTAATCGCATCATCAATTAGCTTATAAGGGTTTTCATGAATACCAAAGTGAGCGATACCAATGTAATTAAGTTCAAGTTTGCTTATGTCTTCAAGTGTTTTAATTAGTACATCTCTATTGAAATCAGGCGGTGGGAGATTTGGTTGTACAAAGTCACCATGTGGATAAATTAACCCAAGGGTATCACCCATAAATATAGTTTTTGATAATGAATCATAAAAACTAAAGTGGTGCTTTGCGTGACCAGGACTGTAAATAGAGGATAGTTTTCTATTATTTCCTAAATCAAAATTAAAACCATCATTAAGTATTTTTATATTTTCAATAGGAGTCGGTTTAATCTTTCCCCAGTTTTCTGTCAACCAGTCCTCTGTATAAATTGCAGCTACTGCATTCCATAATTTTTCAGGATTTGGAAGATGTTTTAATCCAAGTTCATGAATGTATACAAAATGATTTTTATATTTTTCTACCACATGACCAATACCTCCTACGTGGTCAAGGTGCAGATGTGTTATTGCCGACCTTTTTACATTTTCTATCCCTAGGCTATTTAATGCTGAGACCAGATAAGGAAAAGAGTTAGATGGACCTACTTCAATGAGTATAGGATCTGATGAGTCTATGTAGTAACATGACATCCTCCCAGGTTTGTCTTCCATGAGTACATCAATTTGGTACACGCTATCGTTAAATTTTGTTATTTCAGGTTGCATATATATATTTTTGCATATCAGTTCTATAAACTACAATTGTTTGTGTGAAAGTTTCATTATCATCAACATCGCATTACTCCATTCAAGCTGCTGAAGCAATTAAAGACTTATCACCAAATGCAGCAGATGTAATGGTAACTAGTGTAATAACCTCTATGGTTACTGATCTAGGAGTTGTTTCACCTACAGCTGGTGGGTTGCTTACTTACTATGATGCTGGAAATGGGAGTACTAATACTGTCGATGGATATTTCGTTTCTCCAAAAAATTTTAATGGCAATGATCATGAGGAACATAAAATTTCAATGTCATATGGTGGTTACGTCGAAACTTGTAAAGGGGGCAATACGTTTGCAATTCCAGGGATTTATAAAATTCTAGAACTAATCCATACAAGATACGGCAGTATCCCACTTGAAAAACTTTTTGAATACCCTATTGAATTAGCAAAAAATGGATTTACATTACCGCAGCCGTCTAAAGATTACTTAATTCACTCACTTGAGCCATTGTTTATGTGGCATCCTACATCCAAAAATACACTGCAAAGTGTATTTAACGATTTAGAGAATGGGGTAGTGGTTCTATCAAAATTATCCGATAGCCTCAGCCATATGGCAAATGAAGGATTTAGTGATTTTTATTATGGAGACATTAGTAAAGAAATTATTTCAACGGTACAAAAAGAGGGTGGTCATGCCACTGTGGATGATTTTGTTAACTATGGGTTAATTGAAAACAGTAAATTTACTACAGAATTTCGCGGATTGGAGTTAACTGGTCATGCTGGACCATCTATAGGGGGACTAATGGTCTTGAAATACTTACATGCACTTGCTGGTGATGAAGTAAATATTAAAGAAAACCTAATGCAAGTATATGAAGATAGAAAAAATCATTATGAGTTCTTTGGGAATAGAAGTACGTTTATAGATAATGAGATATCCAAAATATCACAATCTAGTTCTACAATTCAAGTCAACACATCGGATGAATCAAATAATCATTTCTCACTAACCTTTTCAAGCGGATACGGTTCTGGTGTTCAATGTTCGGAGACAGGTATGTTCCTTAATAATTCACTGGGTGAAATTGAACTTAATCCACAGGGATTTCTGGGAGAAACATCTGGCGACAGATTAATTTCAAATATGAGCCCTTTAATTATAAAGACCCACAAAGGTATAGTAACAATTGGTTCACCAGGTGCTGATAGAATTAGTTCGGCACTAGCACAGGTCTTATATGACTACTCACTTAATGCTAATTGGGTTAAAGCAATTGAAAAACCTCGGTTCCACGTAAACATTGATGGTACTATTCGTTGCGAACCAGATACATACTTTTCATTCTCAGAGCAAATAACTACTAATAAAAATGATATGTATTTTGGTGGAGTTTGTGTTACGGCCTTAGAGGAACAACTATTTACAAAAGGTGATCCCCGTAGAGGAGATTCGACATGGACAAATGTTAAGTAGATTAAATAATTTACCAAATAAATATCTTTTTTATGTTGGCCTTATTTTTGTTTTGATATTTATATCACTGTCATATTGGCAGTTCACAAGCTACCTTGATGAAAAAGAACTAACTAACCAAATATCGTATCCACAGGAACCAACGGAAGTACTAATTTCACAAATAAATACAAGTAATGAATTTTCAATGATTACCACACAGGAAAGACTTCAGTATGTAAAGTCATGGTTATTAAGGTCTAGGGTAAGTAATGGTATGAATGGATATCATCTAATAACAATTTATAAGAATGAATTGAATCAGCACATATTAATAAATAGAGGCTGGGTTCCTCTCACTGCTGATGTAGATAATTATATTCTCGATACTGAACAATCATTTACTGGAACGCTCTATACATACGATGAAATACCAAGATTCGGCCAGAGTGACATTCCCGGGTCTGAATATATTTTTAGAATCGATAAAGTATTTCTACAGAATGAAGCTGAAATAATACTGCCAAATTACTATCTGCAATTATCACAAAACTGTGGTTTTGAAATAAGATGTATCGATACTTTAGAGCAATACCAAGCACCTCACCTTGGGTATGCATTTCAGTGGATATTTTTTGCTATCTGCTTAACTATTGTTATTTTGAGGAAGAATAAACTCATATGATTAAACGTTTTAAAAATGGATCATATGACATAGCTTATATCACTCAAGGTAAGGGTAGAGATATTTTATTTTTACATGGGTTTCCTTCAAATATGTACATGTGGGATGAAATTACTGGTGTACTAAGTCATCAAGATTATCGAACTACAGTTATAGAGCAGAGAGGTTATCCCTTGTCTTCTTCTAGGGAAATGAGACCAAATGATTTTACAATCGATAAACTATCCGAAGATGTAGAAATCTTGATAAAAAATCTAGATTTAAGTAACAAATTGACAATAGTAGGACACGACTGGGGGACAGTGGTTGCCTGGGCACTAGTTAAAAGAAATAGAGTTCATGTAGAGAAACTCTTATCAATTTGTGGTGGTACTCTTTTTCCAAGTTCTAAAGTGTACGATTCCCTTAATTACATAGATGGCAATCATTACATCACTTCATTTCAAAACCCAGAAAAAGCTGCAATTTTAATGAATGAAAATATTAGGAACTCAATACTTGGAGCATATAGAACAAAAAATAAAGAGACCAATGCAAGTCTCTCTATAAACTCGTTATTTAACGATATAAATCACGATCAATATGCACTAACTGACAAACAGATAGATAATATTACATCACATTATAAAGCTAATGGATTCTATGGACCAATTTCATGGTATGCAAACTTAGATGAAAATATTGAGATATCTAAAAAATGGATAAACAATAAAGTTTCTCAAGAAATAACATTCATGTTTGGTGAAAAGGACTTAGCGGTCATGTTGAATGAAAAAATGATAGAAAGACTAAACAGTGAAGCTGATCTTGTTAAAATTAAAGAAATATCTGGCGCTGGTCACTGGTTGCCATATACCCATAAGGAGAGTGTATTAAATGAAATCTACAGTCTTAATAAAGATTATTAATATGTCCTATAATATATATTATGTTGCGTTATGAATAAAGCAGTACTTCACGATCATCTAGACGGCGGATTAAGACCCTCTACAGCACTTGAGCTTGCTAAAAAGATCAATTATGCTCCATTGTCTGAAGTTGAGGATGTTGTGTCTTTTTTTGATAGATCTGATTGTGAATCTTTAGAAGAATACTTAGAAGCTTTTACTCATACGATTGCATTAATGCAAACATATGAAAATCTTGAGCGTATAGCTTTTGAGGCAGCCGAAGATATGTTTAAGAATGGCATTAATCTTTACGAAAGTAGATATGCACCATTCTTTTCAGTAAACGAACACCTGTCTCCTTCAGATGTATTAAAAGCAATTAATTCAGGATTTAAACAAGCTGAGTCAGAATATGGAATAGTTAGTGGCCTTATATTATGCGGTATGCGTCACGATTCGAGCAATGTTAAGCTAGTTGAGGAATTAGCTATTGAAAACCGAGATAAAATCATAGGATTTGATATCGCTGGCCCTGAGTTAAGCTTCCCCCCTAGTCTTTTTTCCGAAACATTTAAAAATATTTCTGATGCAGGTATAAATATAACTATTCATGCAGGTGAAGGTGATGATGTAGCATCCATGCAAGATGCCCTAGATCATGGTGCACAAAGAATCGGACATGGTGTAAGGATTATTGAAGATATAGACACAGAAACAGGTCAATTTGGTAAAACTGCAGAGTATATTCTTAATAATAAAATACCATTGGAGATATGTATTACTTCTAATATCCATACGGGAATGTATGCGTCAGCAGAAGAACATCCCATAGCGAAACTAGTTGACTTTGGTTTTCAAGTATCACTTAACACTGACAACAGGCTTATGAGTAATACAAGTATTACCAAGGAAAAACATGCTGCAGAAAGATCAGGTGTTAAGAATGTGGAACAGTTATTAGTAAATTCAGCTAGCTATAGTTTTCTGAACTGACTCTATATTGTCAATTTCTAGGAAGTTGTAAAATTCTCTTTCATTAATGAGCTTGAAATTTTTTTCTGGATAAAGTTTTTTAGCAATTTTAATTTTTTTGGACTTACGTGTGATTAAGTTTTGATTCATTGTTGTGATTTCAACAAATATATCTAAAGATGGTATGTAGAAATCAGGAGTAAACATCATCCTGATTGCACCACTACCCCACTTTAGGGGGAAGCTAGTTGGTTCGTAAACCCAATCTATATCAAATAAATCTAAATGTTCTGCAAATATTTTTTCAGAGTTGTGAGCAAATTTCATGCGTTTTCAGCAGATACTTTATCTGGATAAAGTGAGAATATCTTTGCTTCTGCTTCAGAGTGTACGGGTCCAAGAGAAATTCCAAACACGGCCTGACCTTTTTTAAGAAGATCAATCATTTGGTCATTGTCAGATATAACATAAATAGATTTTCCATCTGAAAACACTGAAACATCAGAGATACTAATATCATCTCCGAGTACTTTTTCAATATTTTTTAAAGCAATTCGAATCTTTTGGAGGCTAACTCCTGCTTCTCGTAGCTTGTTGACCAATTTTATTTGGATAATATCTTGAAATGAATAAATTCTGTGAAATCCTGAGCCTTTTAAATTTCTTATTGAGGCATTAATTAAAGAACTCGTTGTCCAATGGTCTAGTTGTCTATATGTAATCCCGGTTATTTTACAAACCTCAGGACCCGTGTATCCCTGTTGCATATTGTTAATCTACTATGATTAATTTTTTTATCAAGGTTTTACAAAAAATCGTCAGGTGTGATGTTATCGATAAATTCTTTAAATTCTTCCAAGTCTTCTGTTTTGTCACTTATTATATCTATAGAATTAGCTTCAAATACGTCCCTATTAACGGTTATAGGAGCTTCTGAGCGTAGCGCAAGGGCAATTGCGTCACTCGGCCTAGCACTAAGTGAAATGTCTCCATTTATGGTCCTGAGAATTAAATCTGCATAATATGTTTTATTCTTAATATTTGCAATATTTACTTCTTTAAGGACAGCATTCAAAGATTCAATTATATCAATCAACAAATCGTGTGTTTGAGGCCTCTCATGGAGGATGCCTTCTTGAGCATAAGCTATTGAAACTGCCTCAATAGTTCCAATCCATATTGGAAGAACTTTATTTGTAACTGGGTCAGATAAAATCATAATAGGTGTTTCAGAGTTTTCTTCTAACCTAATACTACTAACAGCAACTTCAATTTTGTTGGTCATACTATGAGGATAATAAATAATTTAGATATGAAAAAGTAATCAAAAATAGTTTTCAGTTTTTAATTTGCAAAAATTGAAAAAATTTCTAGTAGGTTGAATTTCCAAATAACCTCATAAGTATTTTTTGAAATCTTTACTTCTCTGTTCGAAATTGAGCTGTTAAATTGGAGCATATTATTCGAGTATCCAGAAAAGTTAATTGATATATCTTCATCAAGATACAGAAAATCGATCCAAGGTTCCTCTGAAAAATATTGATCATATTGTAAATGATTTTTAATTGTATATATCGTTTGTGTGATAGAGAAGTTTTCATAATAACCAAAGTTAGTAAGTGACATATTGTAAAGTATTTGAGTATCATTAAAATGATTAATTTTATTATCATCAACTATAGATTGATTTACAATTGTCAAAATCTGTCTATTATTTTCGACATTAAGTCCAACAAAAGTTAGTCCAGCCTGAGAAGTCCAGCCCGTCTTTATCCCAATGTAGCCATTATCGATTAATTGATTTGTTGAAAAGTAGTTTTTTTGGGTACCACTAAAATCAGAGGAAAAGCTTTTCTTACTGGTTAATGATATTAATTTGTAATTATCAATGAATTCTAGAGACATCAAAAGTAAATCCCCGAGAGTAGTTTTGTGACCATCTTGGTCTAATCCATCTGGATTTAAGAATACTGTATTTTCCATACCAATACCTTTGGCTTTTTTGTTCATTGTTTCAATAAATACCCCTACATCCCCGGTTGTTGCCATTGCAGCTGCATAGGCTGCATCATTTGCTGAGTAGATGAGAAGTAATTCTAGAAGATCCTCAACCGTTATCTTCATCCCGTTAGATAAATATGCAACCTTTCCGGTATATACATATTCCTCAGGTAGAGAAACAGTAATTAAATCATCAAAATCATAATAATCCATCAAGACCAAAGCGGTCATGACTTTTGTAACAGATGCCGGAGATATAGATTCATTAATATTTTTTGCATACATTATTGATTCGTTATTTAAATCATAAGAAAGATAATATTCCGTTGTCAGTTCATTACTATCTAACTCCTTTGCAAATATTATCGAATTTTGGAGTAGAAAAAATAATGTAAATATAGCTATAAATCTTCTGATATAAGGCTCCCAATAATACTTGTAAAATTCTCAATTGCTGTTTCTAGTTCTGATTCTTCATCAATATTATTTTTAACAAGTTCAATAAATCCGGCTCCTCTATCAGACATTGATTTAAATATAGTAAAATTTTTGGCAGTAAAACCTAGTGAATAAAAATATGAAAAGGCTAAAAAGCGCTTTACATCATTTTGAGAGTAAACATCTTTTTTTATTTCCAAGTTATATTCAATTAATTCATCATATTGACTTGCAGACAATCCTGATCTTTTAAGAGCTTCGTGGAATGAGTAATCTTGAATAACGATACTCACTTTACCGCCTTGAGTAAGTAGTTTAGGATTATTCTTGATAGCCTTTAGTGTATAAAACTGATTCTCTTGTAAATCTAATATTTTAAGTATTCGCTTAATGTCTTTATCCTTGAATTCTCTTGTTCCTCCTTTGGATCTTGTAGGTGAAATTAAGCCTTCTTTTTCAAGAAATCTAAGTCTAGAAATACTCACTGAAGGATAATCCTTTTGTAATTTCTTAACAGCTTCACCAATATTCATTGCTTACCTCTAATGTAATCTTCTATTTGCATCTTCTTTTTTCCTTCAGGGGTTATTACTAACGGATACAACGTTCCCCCATTTAATTCTATTGGAAATCCATTCGGTTTATCAGTAAATTTATGTATCTTATAAAATTTTTCGTCGTATTTAATAAAAGCCGGTCCAATAGTGTCGAATGCACGAATCATTAATTTTGCAACTTCAGGGTCCTTTGAATTTAATGAAAAATCGGACTTTGTAAACTTGTTTGTTTTAGATGGCGGTAAGTTATGTTTAATAGTGATTACTGTTTCTGAATTAACAATTTCTTCATAATTTTTTATAAAAATGTTTAGACACTCTTTGTATACATCAGATGAATACATAGAGTCATTAAGCTTTAAGGACTCTTGATAAACAATTATTCCTTCGTCAATATTTTTATTAATTTCAAAAACTGTAATACCACTTAGAGATTCTTCATTAAGAATTGAATTTTCAACTGGAGACGGCCCAACATAACTTGGTAACAGACTTAAGTGAACATTGTATACCGGCGCATTAGCTTCAAGAAAAGATTCTGAAAATATTAAACCAAAACTTACACACAAACCTTTTTTCATGTCTGAATAAATTGCATCATTCGTATAGTAGTTAAAAGGAATTCCATTCTCTAAACAGAAGTTCTCTACGGGGTTAGATTTCAATTTCTGTCCCCGTCCTGATTTTTTTGGTGCAAGGGTCACAACTTTTAAATTATCTATTTTTGAATTTAATACTTCCAGGTAAGGAACACTCCTAATATCCGAACCAAAAAAATAATTAAACATGATCCCCAGGAAATCCTTTAAGGGAGATCTCTTTTAGTGCCGCTTTTCTTTCTTTTCTTTTTAGTGATCCAATTAGAAGTTTTCCGTTTAAATGATCAAATTCATGTTGAAGTACACGACCGGTTAGGTCGTCCCCTTTATACGTCACTGCCTTTCCGTTTACATCATAAGCATCTAATGAAGCATATTCTCCTCTGTCAATATCCCAATAATATCCTGGTAACGATAAGCAACCTTCCATAAATGTTATTGTTCCTTCAACTCTAAGATTGTGAGGATTGACGGCAACTTTAGGTCCATCACCTGCATCAAAAACAAAAATATTTTTATTTATGCCTATCTGTGGTGCAGCCAAGCCTACACCTGGTGCGTTGTACATAATTTCAATCATTTCACTAACTAAAACTTTAAGATGTTTATCAAAATCTTGAACATCTTCAGATTTTATTTTGAGAGAGGGATGGCCAAACTTAACAATTTCTTTCATTTACAGGCTTCTAACTCTTTCAACGGATAACTTTTTCATAATATTGAATAAACTTATTACTTTATTGTAATTAATTTGATTCTTTATTTTTAATTTCAGTTCATATACAAATTGGTCGTTTGTTAGTTTTGGACCAATAACAAACTCTTCATAATCAGAGAAGTCGATTTCTTTATCAGATGTAATTTTAAATACTTTAATATACCTGTTGGGACCATATTTTGAACGTTCTAAACTTTCTCTGTTAGCCCACTTATTAAGCTGACTTGATCGTAATTTTCTTAAAAGATCTATCTTATTTGATGTTAAAACAACAATTTCTATATTGCTGTTGTGAAAAAATGTTATATTTTTTATAAAACTGATAAGTCTATTTGAACTCAGAACTCCATTGAATGAAACCGTTGGGTTGTGTAGTAGCGCTATATCCACTGAGTTTTTCTTTGCATTGTCGACAATTTTATGACTCTTAGATAAAAACTGAATACTTTTCATTGGAGTAAAGATATTGAGCTCTCTATTTTTGTACATAGTGTCAAATATCTGAAGGCATTCTGTAATATTGTTGCCGTGAATATAATTAATCCTAATATCCGGTATCTCTATGAAAAAATTTTTGATTTGAGTGAAATATTCCAATGATGGAAATTCGTTATAGTAATGAAATTCACCATAAAATATTGAATGTTTAAGCAAAGATGATTCGATAATATTTAAATTATTTAATTTGGGTAAATTGTAGCTTAGATTATTTGAATTATAGAAATGGTAGCTATACGTATCCTTAATTTGAACTTTTTCAAAATTCACAGATAAAATAACAATTGTTTCGAACTTTTTAACTTTAGTCCAAAAAGTTGTAAATTCTTCAGTCCCACCAGTTTTTTGATAAAAATCAACACTCTTACCCGTTTCAATTAGTAAATTAGCAATTGATTTACATTCTGATAAAGATGAAGCAAAAATTATATTATAAGATTTGTTAAGATTACTACTTAAATATGAGTTTTTATTTACAGTTAATTTATTCTTTGTAACCTTTGTAGTCTCATAAAGAGTTTCTTTATGAATATATTGGCTAAGAAGAATTCCTAAATTTAAATTATTAGAAAGAGCTAAAGACTTAATATAATTTTGTTGATTATTATTTAAGTAACCGACTATTTTAATTATTGATTTTATATTTTGAGATAATTTTTTATCTGAATTGAGGTTCACAACAACAGCATCTCTTTTAGTGTTTCTAAAAGGTACTCTTACGATGTCGCCGACTTTAATAGTTTGTTCTAATTTTATTGGAACTTTGTAAGTGAATTGCAAAAAACCATACGTATTATTAAAAATTATTTCTAGATCTACGAACACTATGTATCAACTGTTGTTTTAATTATAATTTTTGCAATATCGTTTTTAGAGAGTTCATCAGTAGTTATCAATAATTTATCTCTATTAATTATTGAGACCTGATTGAAATCAGAACCAACTAGATTCTTAGTAATATTATTTATAACTAAGAAATCTACATTCTTATCATGTAATTTTTGAAAATTTAGGTTGTCATCCATTTGTGCTGAAAATGCAATTGTCGTTACGTCAGAATATTTTTTGCTAGCATTCTTAACAATATCAATATTTGGTTGGAGTTTAATTGAAATTTCTCCATCCTTCCTGTTAAGTTTCATATCTTTATATTCAGGGATGAAATCTGAAACAGCTGCGGTCATAAATAAGTACGATGCATCTTCAAGCTTATTATCTAGTTCAACACCCAAGCTTGCAGATGTAGTAAATGTTACATTCTCGGCATGAGAGATAGGCTCGGTATTTGCTGCGTGGATATAAACTACCTCATAACCCATTGCAAGTAATTCAATAGCTATTGCCCTCCCCTGTTTGCCTGAGGAATGGTTAGTAATTGTTCTTACCAGATCGATATTTTCAGAGGTACCACCTGAAGTGACAACTACCCGACTCTTGCTTGAGTTAATAATTTTTGAAATTTCCGTTGGTTCAATCATGCGTCCTAGACCTTTGTCACCAATATCTAAATCACCAAAGCGTGGACCACAAAAGATATTATATTTCGCCAGTAGAGCAATATTTTCTTGAATTCTTTTATTAGTATACATTTCTTCATGCATAGCTGGAGCAATGTATATTGGACTTTTATGCATAAGTATTGTTGAAAGTAGTAAATCGTCTGCAATGCCCATAGACATTTTTGATATAAAATTTGCAGTTGCTGGATAAATTAAAACTTTATCTGCCCATCGGGCTAGGTCGATATGTGGAGATCCTGACAAATCACCCCATGAGGTGTACACATTACTATAATTTAAGAACTCATCAGAGAGATACCTTTTTCCTCCAGATGAACAAATTACTTTCACATTATATTCTTCAGAAAGAATTCCATAAAGAATTTCGGATTTGGAAGCAGCTACACTACCAGTTATTCCCAAGAGTATATTCTTACTCATTGTGATTAATCGTTGTCTGAAACCTCTACTTTGCCAGCAGCAATTTCTTCAAAAGCAACAGTCAACGGTTTTCTGCTTAAGCTTTGAACCTGAGGCGGAGTATATGCACCAATACCTTCTCCTAATTGATTAAAATATGAGTTTATATCTTTAGCTCTTTTTGCAGATGTAATAACAAGCGCAAATCTGCCAGGTGTTTCTTTTAGTAACTCTTCAATAGGTGGTTTAATCATCTTTCCTCCAGACTATATATTATATCCAATATCTTATTAACTGTAGTATTTATATCTTTATTCTTGATTTTGTAGTGAAATTTATCAACAAAGCTTCTTTGGTATTCAGCTAATCTCATTCTTTCATCTATGAATGCTTCATCATGTCCTCTTTCAGATAATCTATTTATTAATTCGCCGTCATCAATATCTATAAAAATACCTACAAAATCTTGGTTAGAAGCCAGTAATTTTGTTGCACCATTAACTTCTAAATCTAGAATCAATGAATTGCCAGAATCGTTGACAGCATTTCTACTAGTCCCGTAATAATTTCTACCGTATTTTTCATATTCTATAAAAAAATCTTTTTCAATTAATTCTAAAAATTCTTCTTCTGTTACAAAATTATAATCCTCACCGTTATATTCGCCCTCTCTTATATTTCTTGATGTATAAGAAACCGAAAACTGAAAATCCCTTTTTTGTCTTATCGCAGCAATAATTGTTGATTTACCAACTCCAGATGGTCCAGAAAAAATATAAATCATTTACTCTCCAAATACTTTGACAAATTCATTATATCTTGATCTGAGAGGTCTTTAATAGTAGTGTTTTCATTTAATCCTATACTATCTAAATATCTTGCTGTTTCTACCTTCCCTAGTAATTTTGTTTCAGTCATGTATTTATGAAGGCGTATAGAATTTAATTCATTGTCAGTTATTGCTGAGCTGAGTTTCTTTTCCAATGATTCAAAATCTAAAGAAAAACTGTTTATAAAAGAAAACCTTTTTTCATGTATAGAAGTTACTTTGGTGTCGAAATTATTCAATTTCATCACTTACTGAATTTAGAATACCGTTAACAAATTTGGCACCACTTTGTGACGAGTGTTTGTCAGTTAATTTCACCCACTCGGATATTACAACCTTTTTTGGAGTTAGATTCATAATGAGTTCTGAAATTCCTAAAATAAGTGTACATTTTTCAACTTTGCCAATACGAGCATAGCTCCAATTGTTGCTGTAGGTCTCAATTGAGTTAACTATACGTTCATTATTTAATTTTGTATTTTCTAGTAGTTGATTGCATCGTAGTAGCTGATTTTCTTCAAGTTTATTTTTTACAATTTCTGTATTTTCAAAATTGATATCAGAATTAAATATTGATTCAAAAGATATAGCTCTAAAATCTTTAATCATATTCTCGTCATGTAAGAAGAATTTTTTGTGTCTACCTTTATCATTTCATCCTGCTCAATAAACATAGGTACATTCAAGACTAAACCTGTTTCACAAGTTATTGATTTAGTTGAAGAGGACACAGTGTCTCCTTTAACAGCAGGTTCAGCTTTACTTACTTTCAAATTAACTGTTGGAGGTAACACTATGTCAATAGGCGTATCGTTATACATTTGTATGGTAACTTCCTGATTCGAAGTTAAATAAAGATATTTATCTTCAACAATAGAAGGAGATAAAGAAAGTTGTTCATAAGTATCGTTATTCATAAAAATATAATCTTCTCCATCTTTGTACAAAAACTGAAACATTTGTTTATCTATAAAAGCTTGCTGGACATCTTCATCAGCTCTAAATGTTTTATCTACAACTCCACCACTTGATAAATTTTTAAGTTTTGTTTTAACAAATGCTTTACCTTTTCCTGGTTTCACATGTTGATATTCAAGTATTAAATATAGAGTGTTGTCAACAAGGATTGATTGACCGGGCCTAATGTCGTTTGTAGATACCATTATGGAATTACACCTTCTTCCTTTGCTTTGTTTTTCATATTAATGAAATCTGTATAATCGCTCGTAAAAGACATTTTGCCATTTTTATCAGTTAATAGATAGTATAAATAATCATTTTCTGGCGTTTCTAATACTGCTTTAAGAGACCTCTCACCAAAACCTGAAATTGGAGTTGGTGGTAGACCTAAATACTTATAGGTATTGTAAGGAGAATCTATCTGTAAATCTACCAATAGGACTTGGGATTTTCTTTTCTGTAGAGCATATAGTACAGTAGCATCAATTTGTATGAGCATATTATCGTTTAGACGATTTTTTACTACAGAAGACACTAGTGGCCTGTCTTCTTGAAGTTTTGATTCAGCTTCAACTAAACTAGCTACAGTAAATAATTCATTGTATGAACTAAGCCAAGTTGGAAGATCGTTCTGATTCATCAGATTATCTGTTACTCTTTCTAACTCATCAATCATAATTTGCAATATCTCTTCACCGTTTGAATCTACATTAATTTGATAGGTATTTGGATAAAGTAAACCTTCCCAGTTATACAAATCTGATGGATCATTTAAATAAAGATACTTACTTTTAACTTGTCCTGAAAGTAGTGAGTTTTTAAGTAGGTCATAGTCGAAACCAGTTTGTGATGATATTGACAATAAAGTTTCTGTTATCCAAAGTCCTTCGGGGACGGTAATAGTGTATGTTCTTAATGGTGGACCTTTAAGTAAAATACTAGTTATTTCAGAAAATTCTAAGTTATTTGGTATTTCATAATCTCCTGCACGTAATTTATCAGTAAGATTTTCATTTCTTAGATAAAGTTCGAAGGCCAATTGTGATGTTATTACACCTTCAGAGGATAACTGGGATGCAATATCTGATGCTGAAGCACCTGGTTCAATATTTATTTGAATAATTTCAATATTTGATGAGTTAACATTGCTTGAAATATGAACCTTTTCAACAGAACTAGCTAAATTATTAGTAAATAAAGTAGCAATAAAAATCAATAGAGTTGTAAACAACAACATGAAGACTGTTCTATTTTTTATATAAAAGTTATACATTTGCTAAATAGGTTTCTAAAATTTCTAAGGCTGAAATATCATCAACACGAACCTTGTTCGACTTTGTTACAACGGATGAAGTCATTCTTTCGTCTATCCTTGTTACCTCTATTTCTAATTTATTTAATAAAATATTCTCTATAAACTCATCAGTTAAAGCACTCATGCGAGTTGGGTTATTGTTAAGTCCAATTGGATACCCTACAGCTACTTTAGATATTTTATATTCGTTGATTACAGTTTTTAAAATTTCTATCAGATCGTTATTTTTTGAATCTACTACTTTTAGCGCAAACTTAGTGTTTGACTTGGAAACATATACAGCCAATCCTAAGTACCTTTCACCATAATCAATAGAGAGTATGTTCATATTAAAGTAATTCTAAAAGTGATTTTTCAATAAATGATAATGCTTTTTTTGTATCAAAAGACTTGGGGCCACCACCGATTGAAAGTTTAGGATCTTTTGAAGCTCCTCCCCCGTAGAGTTTAGAAGCTTCACCAACAATTTTAGAAATATCTAATTCCATTTTATTGCTTACGGCTCCAACTATTCCTGTTTTTATGCCAATTTTGGATAACAATATTACAATATCTACATTTTCTGATGAAATTGCCTCAAGTGCTAAATCTTTTAAATCATTATTACTTTCCAGTGATACTTCTCCAATATATATTTTATTACTCTTAACAACTTCTGGATTTTCAGCAATTTTTTTTGCTAAAGAATTTATTTCTAAACTCTTAAGACGGTTAAGTTTTGATGTTAGTTCTTCATAATTTTCTAAAAAAGAGTTAAGTTTTTTAGGTACTTCATCTACTGATGTTTTGAGTATGTTGCTTACATCTTGATAAGACTTGTATGCAATGGAAAGAAAATTATATGCTTCAACGCCTGATAACATTTCAACTCTTCTCAAGTTAGAACCAATTGATGATTCAGAGGTTAATACGACCAACCCAACATCATTAGATTTATTAACGTGCGTTCCTCCACATAATTCTTTACTGAAGTTGCCTATAGAAACTACCCTGACATCGTCATCATATTTATCACCAAAAAAAGCTAGTGCACCCTCATCTTTAGCTTTGTCTATATTCATAATGTCAGTTTTAATACTTAAATCATTGAAAACTTGACTATTCGTTTCGTTAAAAATTAAATCAAGTTCATTTTGATTAACTTTACTTGTATGGCTAAAGTCGAATCTAAATTTTCCAGGTGCTACGTGAGATCCTGCTTGTGCAACATGTGAGCCTAGTATATTTCTCAAGGAAGCATGAACCATATGTGCAGCTGTATGGCTTTTAGAAACAGCACTCCTAAAACTAGCATCAACTTCTTGTGTTAAAGTATCTCCTATACTGAAATTTGTATTCGATGTTACAAGTCCTGTAGCACCAGAATTAGTCTGAATTAAATCAGATACTTCATATTTTATCTCATCTTTAATCAAAACACCTTGATCAGAAACCTGTCCTCCTGCTTCATAGTAAAAAGGCGTTAGATTGAAAAATATAATTTGTTTGTCACCGGCAATATGTATATCTTGAATATCATTGTTAACTTTTAACTGATCATAGCCAATAAAAGTATTTGTATCAGTATCAAATTCAATTTGTGTTTTAGTTACACGTGATTTGTTAGATTTTGTTTTATGTTCTTCAAAGTATTTTTGAAATTCATCTTCATCAATATGAATATTATTCTCTACAGCTATTTCATTTGTTAATTCAAAAGGAAATCCATAAGTTTCAAACAAGAAGAACGCATCTTTAGAAGTTAGGTTGTTTTTTTCTGAAAGAATTGAATTAATTTCAACCAAACCTTTTGTAAGAGTTTTTTGGAATAGTTCTTGTTCTAGCGTGTATAGTTTAATTATTTTATCCATATTTTTCTTTAAATCTGGGTATGACTCTTGGTACAGATTTATGACTTCTTTAATCAGGTATTCCATAGAGTCTATATCATTTTTCAATTGGTTATATGCACGTATACATCTTCTAATCAACCGTCTTAAGATATAGCCTCTACCTTCATTTGTTGGAACAACACCATCTGAAATCATAAATGTTGCAGCTTTAATATGGTCTAAGATAACCTTTTCATATTTGTCATTTCTTGAGTCAATATTTTTGATTAGTTTATTGTGAAGACTTTCAAACAAATCAGTTTGAAAGAGATGATCCTTCTTTTGAAGAATCATTGCAATACGTTCAAGCCCCATGCCTGTATCAATATTTTTAGTTGGTAGTTCGCCTATTACTTCATAAGGCTTATCTTGGATTGAGTCGGTAAAAACAAGGTTCCAAACTTCAATAAACCTATCTTCACCTCCACCTATTGGTCCTCCATCTTCACCATATTGTGGCCCTCTATCAATGAAAATTTCTGAACTTGGACCACAAGGTCCAGGTATATTCATATGCCAAAAATTATCCTTATCTCCTTTTTGAATCCTTTCTTCTGGCACACCAATTTCGTCTCTCCATATAGCTAATGCCTCATCATCATTTTTATAAACAGTGAACCAAAGTTTGTCCTTATTAATACCCAAAATTTCGGTAATAAATTCATAAGAATAAGAAATAGCTTCTTTTTTAAAATAAGAATCCACACTAAAATTGCCAAGCATTTCAAAAAAAGAGAGATGCCTGTCTGTTTCGCCGATTATATCGATATCTATTGTTCTTATACATTTTTGTGCAGACACCATATTTTTGTTCTCAGGATCTTTATTCCCTGAAAAATAATCTTTAAGAGGCACCATTCCCGCAGCAGTAAACAGGAGTGATTCATCATGTGGTATTAAAGATGCAGAAGGTAAGACTTTATGATCTTTTTCAGCAAAAAATTCTAAAAATTTGGATCTTATTTCATTACTTTTCATCACTAATATACCTTAAGTTATAATCAGTAAGATCATCTTCTTTAATGGTTGTAGGGGCATCCGTTAGAGGATCCATACCTGATTGTGTTTTAGGAAACGGAATGACATCACGTATAGATGGCTGTTTTAGTATCTCAGCAACTAATCTGTCAATTCCAATAGCAAAACCTGCATGTTGAGGTGTTCCGTATGAAAGTGCTTCTACAAACCATCCAAACCTGTTTTCAATCTCTTCAGCAGAAAGGCCCCATTTTTCAAGAACTAATCTTTGTATTTCTGGCGAACTTATTCTTTGTGAACCTGAACCAAGTTCAACACCATTTAAAACTAGATCATAGTGCAAAGCAATAGACTCATCTGGATTACTTTTAAATATATCAGTATCTTTGGGTGCTGTGAACGGATGGTGTGATGGTTGCAACACTCCATCTTCTATTTCAAAAAAAGGAAAATCTTCTACCCAAAGAAAATTAGGTAATTCAGTATTTTCAATGCTAAACACATCTCTTCTAAGAATATCCATAAACTTACAAATTTCTTTAAATTCACCAGACTGAAATAACAAAATTCCATTTCCCTTTGAGAGTATGTGGTTTTGTTCGTTTTGATTTAAAAATTTTACTAATGGACCTGAAAGCTCCTCATCTAGAATTTTGAACCATCCTAATCCATTTGAACCTGCATCTTTTATTAGTTGATCTAACCTATCAATATCTTTCCTTGATAAGGTTTTGTTAGTATGTAGAGAAAGAACATTTCCACTATTCTGTATAGCCTCTTTAATAAACTTAATTTCCGTATCTGCAAATACATGAGTTTCGTCGGTAATAGTTTCCTTAATTCTAAGATCAGGTTTATCTGTTCCATAGAGTGACATCGACTCAGCATAAGATATTGACTTAAAAGGTGTATTAATCTTTATATCAAATGCTTCATCAAAGATATGTTTTACAATACTTTCAATATTTTCTTTTACTATATCTGGATTTGCATTAGAAAATTCCAAATCAAGTTGTGTAAACTCTGGCTGTCTATCTTTTCTTGAATCTTCATCTCTGTAACATTTAGCAATCTGATAGTAATTAGGAAATCCAGACATCATGAAGAGTTGTTTATACATTTGTGGTGATTGAGGAAGTGCATAAAACGAACCAGGTGATTTTCGTGAAGGAACAAGAAAATCTTTTGCTCCTTCAGGAGTTGATTTAATTAATGTAGGGGTGTCTATTTCATCAATCTCTAAAGAATTCATAATATTTCTAATACTTTTAAATGTTTTAGATCTCGCTAATATATTTTGTTTCATCTCATTACGTCTTAAGTCTAGATATCTGTATTTAAGACGTATACTTTCATCAGTTTCAATACCATCTTCTATCTGAAAAGGGAGAGCCTTACTTTGACTTATTATTATTATTTTGTTTACTTCAACCTCAAAATCTCCTAGCGAGACTTTTTTATTGATTAAACCTTCTTCTCTCTTTTTTAAAATCCCAGATACTTCAATATAAAATTCGTTTTTAAGATTTACGTTAATTGAGGAGTCTTTATCAAAAACTAATTGTATTGATGCATCAAAATCACGTAAATCAACAAAGGTTAATCCACCATGATCCCGAACATTATCAACCCACCCATAAAGATTGGAAATGTTTGCCTGATCTTTAAGTTGTCCAATTTCTTTAATTCGCAATTAACACCTCTATGTCAAAATCCATTGTTTTGTTGTTTTCTAAGTCTTTAATTGTATCTTCATCTGTGTTAATAACATACTTAGCATGAGAGTTTTTAGCTAGTTTGAACTGAGCATTTATTTTAGACAATCGTGGTGGTTTGTAATAACTTAGATTTTTCTCATCTAGAAATTTTGAATATTCAGTAAGTTTACTTATGTTTGTACCTATAAGAAAAATATCAATAGTTGGAGTTAACTCATCAAGAATATTTAAAATTCTTTCTATCCCAAAGGCAACGCCGACTCCTTCAAAACTTCCAATATTTAAAATTTCTGATAGTTGGTCATATCTCCCTCCTCCTCCAATAACGACACCATTATTTGAAATAAATTCAAACGTTAGATCATTGTAATAATCAAGTCCTCGTACAAGTTTAGGGTTTTCAATAAATGAAATCGAATTCTCTTTTAGAAGTTTTTTCAAATCTTCATATTTTGCATTTGATTCAGAATTTATATATTGCAGTATCTCTGGGGCATCATCGATAACTAATTTATCCTTATCGTTATTTGAATCAAGTATTCTTAGTGTGTTTAATTCAATCTTCTCTCTACTTTCATTAGATAGCTGATCTTTATTTATTTTGAAATATTTGACGAGGTCCTTTGAATAATTTCTTCGATCTTGAAGTGACCCAATAGTGTTTATTTGTAAAACAAATTCGATATTTAAACTTTTAAGAAATCGAATTGAATCAGAAATTATTTGAAAGTCGGAGTATGCATCTAGTTTACCAATTATCTCAACTCCACCCTGAGTAAATTCTCTATATCTATTTTGTTGTGGATTTTCATATCTAAACATCTGTCCAAAGTATGCATATTGTTTAGTCAACTCTTTATTGTATTGGGAGTGATATCTTGCAATACTGGAAGTTCCTTCCGGTCTAAGTACTAGGGAGCGTCCACCTTTATCTTCGAATTGGTACATTTGTTTTGAAACTATTTCTGAATTTTCTCCAATGGATTTTTGAAAAAGTTCAGTATGTTCTATGTGAGGAGTTTTAATAAAGGAGTAGCCATAGTCCATAAAAGATGCTTGAAATAATTCTTGTATGTGTAAAAATTTTAAAGCATCAGCATTAGCTATATTTTGAGTCCCTTTAACTTGTTCAATCATAAATATGCTCCTTTACAAAAATATTGTTCTTACTAATATTACTAACTTTTTCAGAAGGTCCATGGCCAGGAAGTATTTCAAAATCTGGTCTAAAGAGAGTATAAATATTTTTTAAAGAATTAATCATATCTAGATTATTACCTGTAGATAAATCAGTCCTACCTATGCTATCTTTAAAGATAAAATCACCAGTAAAGATAAGGCCGAGATCTGTAAACTCAAATGAAGTACTTCCTTCTGTGTGACCTGGATTATGATATATTTTAATAAAATCTAAGCCACTATTGTTAACTTCTCTTATTTCACCATCGAAATTATCTGAAGTTAGTCTATTATTTGTGAACATAGATAATTGATCTTGCGGATTTCTTGCTAAAAATTCATCTTCAAGATTCATATGTATTGGAGCATTAAAACTATTCATTCCTAATGCATGATCGAAATGTCCGTGGGTAACTAGTGCACCGCCAATAGTCAGATTATTTTTTTTTACATAGGTTAGTGGTTCTTGCAAATCTGGTGGAAGGTCTACAAAGAAACAAATTTCATCATTAAAGGGTCTAATAATGTAACAATTAGATGTTGTAAAACTAGTAAACCTGTATATTTCAGGATTCATTTTTTACCTGGAAAAATTCTAGATGCTTCGAACACATTTTCAATGTTTTTTGCATCTTTAATTATTTCATCTAACTGATTATTATCACTGATTTCAACCTGAAAGACTAGACTTACAATTCGCTTACTACTTGTTACTGATTTCGCTACTAATATGTTACCCCCATTATCTGAGATAGCTATAGTTGCATCTCTCAACAAATAAGGACGATCTATAGCTTCAATTTCTAACCAGATTATGCTTCCTGTGTGCGTGTTGAAACCCCATGTTACATCTATTATCCTCTCCCCTTTGGTGCTGTCTATTTGTATATTCATACAATCAGATCTGTGTACAGATATACCATTTGAGATGGTTACAAATCCTAATATATCATCACCCGGGACTGGCACACAACATTTTGCCATTCTGACTTGTATATCGTCATAACCTTCAACAATAATAAGTTCTGAACTTTCTGAATCTTTTGCCTCAGGTGTAAATATGTCCTCATCGTCAGTAATTTCCTCTGGGAAAACATATTTGCGTATCTTGCTTCCGATATTGTTAATTTTAAGATTTCCATTGCCAAGTTTTTGATAAAACATCTCATAATTTGGCAATGAGGTTACTTTTAAAAGATTCTTTAAAATATCCTCTTTAGTTGAGAAATTTAAGACATCATTATTCTCATCTAACCAAAGGTTGAGTATTTGTTTGCCTTTTTGGATATCTTCATCCTTCATTTGTTTTTGGTACCACTGTTTTATTTTTGAACGAGCTCTTGAAGTTTTTACGATATTTAACCAATCTCGACTAGGACCTTTACTTGAGTCGTTAGTAGTTAACACTTCAACAATATCACCGGTTTTAATACTGTTACTTAAATTAGATAATTTACCGTTAACTTTTGCACCTATCATTTTTTCACCTACTTCTGTATGAACGGCGAACGCAAAATCAACAGCAGTCGCACCAGAAGGTAGCGTTACCACATCCCCATTGGGTGTTAAACAAAATATTTCATCTTCATATAAGTCTAACTTCATATGTTGTAGAAATTCATTAGGATCCGGATACTCAACTGAAATGTTGTTAAGTTCATTAGTCCATTCTGTTAAATCATTTGAAGGTTTTTCTTTGTACTTCCAATGAGCAGCTACACCAAATTCTGCTCTATAGTGCATTTCTCTTGTTCTTATTTGAATTTCAACTTTATTTCCATCAGGAGTTAGGACTGTTGTGTGCAAACTTTGATAAAGATTGAATTTAGGCATTGAGATGAAATCTTTAAACCTACCAAGGACAGGTTGAAAATTTGCATGTACAAGGCCTAATATCGAGTAACAGTTCTTAACGTCATCAGTGATGATTCTGACTCCTATTAAGTCATTAATTTCATGAAATGACAGTCCATTATTAATTATCTTTTTATATATTGAGTAATTATGTTTAGGTCTTCCTACTACATCAGCTGATATTGAATTATCACCAAGCAGTTTGGAAATAATTTTTGTTGTTTTACTAATTTCAGAATTCCTATGTGGGGACGTCTTTTCGATAAGATTTTCAATTTCAATATTTTGTTTTTTAAACAGTATTTCAAATGAGGTATCTTCGAGAATATGTTTAATATTTTGTAATCCTAATCGATGTGCTAACGGAGCATAAACATATAAGGTTTCATTAGCAATTTTCTCTTGTTTCCAATCGTTTAAGTACTCTAATGTTTCGATGTTATGCAACCTGTCAGCTAGTTTCAGTATTAAAACCCTTATATCTTTTGACATGGCTACAACCATTTTCCTTATCGCATCTGCTTTTGCTTCTTCTTTAGTGTTGTATTTAATACGGTCTAACTTAGTTACACCATCAACGATGTTTGCAACTTCCTCTCCAAAAGCAGTACTAATATCTTCATAAGTTACATCTGTATCTTCAATTAAATCATGCAGTAATGCAGCAGTAATAGTTTCAATATCCATGCTTAGATCAGATAAATAGATAGCAACACTGAGTGGATGGGTAATGTATGGTTCTCCAGACTTTCTTTTCTGTGAAATATGTCCAGTTGAAGCCATTTCGAATGCAGAGTTGATAGTCTTTAAATCTTCTTCAGTATATCTAGACCTAAGTTCATTGATTAACTTATCTACGTTACTAGTTTTTACCTTTTCACCCATATCTATATGGTAGTAAAGAATCTATTTATTAATTATCTTTGATAAAAATGGTACTGTTACAAAAATTGAACTGTAGGTACCTGAGAGAATACCTATAAATAGTGGTAGGGCAAAATCAGTCAAAGTACCTGATAAACCAAGGTAGTTTCCAAGAAATAAAATAGACGCAATAGGTATTGCTGATGTTATTGAGGTGTTAAGACTTCTCATTAAGACTTCATTAAATGTTTTGTTAAGAGACTCAACAGATAAGAATGAAAACTTAGAAGTTTTTATTGAATCTTTCAATTTATCAAAAAGAATAACAGTGTCATATAGTGAATACCCTAAAATTGTCAACAATGCGATTACAGTTGATGGTGTTATTTCTAATCCAAGTAAAACATATATACAAAAAACTAGTAATAAATCATGAGTTAATGCAACTAAGGCTATAAGTGAATATTTAAATTCGTACCTATAAGATATCAATAAAACTACTAAAGATAAGAAAATTATTAGTGCTTGAAGACCTTTTTCAGTAATCTCTTCACCAAATGTAGGGCCAACTCGTTGAAAGTCAATCTCTTCGTCAGGAACTTGAAACTTATTAGATAGGTAAAATAAAAATTCTGTTTCTTTCTCTTGGGTGTTCTCAGTAGCACGAAAAATAATAGAATTTGAATTATCGAAAGTCTGATACCTGGAGACATCTAATATTTTACTATTCATAACTTCATCAATATCAGTGTCGATATATTCAGCATCTAGTTGATAAGTAGTACCACCTGTGAAGTCAACAGATAAATTTACATTAAGTACACCTATTGTAGATAAAATGATGATTGAAACAAAGAGAATCACCTCTATTATAAAAAACTTATAAAAGGTCCTCCCTACGTTTATAAAGTTAACGTCAGTAGTACCAAGAAATAAACGTTTAATCATTTAGCAAATCCTTTGCTTTAATTGGAAAATAGAATCTCACATTATTAGAAAATCCACTAACGAGAGGAACAAAATTTCTTGTGTAAAGTCTTGTAAAAATTAGATCAAAAATTGTTGCAACACCAAGTGCTAACGCAAAACCACGTATTGGACCGATTGCTAATATGTATAATAACAATGCTGCTGAAAGCGATACAAAATCTGCTGTTAAGATTGTTCGCCATGCATCTGTCGCTGCTTTATCTGCTGCAAATTGAAATGATCTACCAATTTTAATTTCATCTTTAAACTTCTCAAAAGTAACAATATATGAATCTGCTGCTAAACCAATTGAAACAATAATTCCTGCTATTCCAGATAGGGTTAAAGTAAAACCTTGATATTGGCCGAGGAGAGATATTACAGAGTAAAATAATAAACCAAATGAACTTAAACCAAGTATTGCAACCATACCTAGTGATCGATAATAGAGAATTAAGTAAAGTGATACAATTATCAGACCAATAAGTCCTGCTTGTAAACCAAGGTTTAACGTGTCTTCTCCTAAAGTTGCAGAAACTTTTTCAATAGAAGATCTTTCAAAAGAAACAGGTAAAGCACCATATCTAAGAATAATTGCCAAGTTATTAGCTGCTTCTCCTCCGTCTGCGTTGCCCATTGATATTGCGGCAGTTCCGCCAGTTATACCAACTGTTGGGTCAACATCAAAGGCTATACCTGGCGCAGAAACAACTTCACCATCAAGAACAATTGCTAATTTTCGTTGCTCACCATTTTGATTTGCCAATTTTTTAGTTAAATCTGTAAACAAAGCTGCGGACTCATCTTTAAATTCTAAAGATACAATCCACTCATTCTCAGGAAAAACAGCAATTGCATCAGCAATATCGTTACCAGTAAGTTCAGCAGGTCCAAGCCTATATATCACTGGATATCCTGAATTAATTGACAGAATATAAGATTCAAATTGTGGGTTATCTGTGATAGACACACCAATTACTTCATCTACACCTGTGATTCCTTCTTTTACGACAGTGGTCACATCTTCCGGATCGTCAGGATTAACTATTAAATCCAATGCTGGTGAATAACCTGTATTTAAGGATGAATCTAGGACAGGTCTAAATGTTAAGAGACCGGTGGTACCTAAAGCTTCTATTGCCTTATCTTGGTCTGTTACACCAGGTAATTGCACAAGAACAGAATTCTCACCACTTATTGCTATTTCTGGCTCTTGAACATCACCAAAAGCTTCAATTCGTGTTCGCATAATTTCAACAGCCTGTTCAATTAATTCTTGTTCCGTTCCTTCATCAGCTGTAAGTATGACTGAAATTCCTCCTTGTAAATCAAGACCCAACTTCGGTGATATATCTTGAACATAGACAAGTACAAAAAGTGATACAGATATCAAAGGTAACAAAAGGATTTTAAAGAATTTTTTCATACAACTCCGAATATTTTAGCCTTTTCGATGACTACTTCACCTTTTTTTAATACTAAGGTGATAGTTTTTTCATCTATAGCTACTATTCGTCCGTGAATACCTGATTCAGTGATAACGTTATTTCCTATTTTTAAATCTTGGAGCATTTGGGTGTGTTTTTTATTTCTTCTTCTTTGAGGTACCCAAAGTATTGTATAGAAAACTACTAATACAATTATTAATGGTAAAACACTTAGTAGCTCATTCATATGTATCTCTTCCTAAAATTAGCAAAATCTGATTCTAATATACTTTTTCTAGCTTCATCAAGCATAATCTCAGTTTGAATTATATTGTGTACAGTTAAATACATCCATGCACTAGTTGGCTCATTTCTTAAAATATGTCTTAAAAATGCCTTTGAGTAATTTTTACAGGTAAAACATATACAATTATTTTGTATTGGAGAAGAGTCGTTTTTATATTTGCTATTTTTTATATTTATATAGCTATTACCAGTGATCAACTTACCATGTCGTGCTAACCGTGCTGGCCATACACAATCAAACATATCAATACCTTCTTCAATTAAATCAACTAAACCTAGGGTATCACCAAGACCCATTACGTATCTGGGCTTATCGACTGGTAGAAAATCTGTTGTAAAATTTACAATTGATTTTCGTTCTTCTCTTGTCTCCCCTAGGGCAAGTCCACCTATTGCATAACCATCAAAATTTAAATTTGTCATAGACAGAGCAGATTTTTGTCTTAATTCTTGTATTAACCCTCCTTGGACAATGCCAAATAAAGCTTGTTTATTATTGCTGTGAACAATCTTTGCTATGTTTGCCCATTTTTCAGTTGTAGTAATTGCTTCTTTTTGGGTTTCTAGAGGAGCGTCAACATCTACAACGTAATCAAAAATCATTGCGATATCACTTCCAAGCAAATTTTGAGTTTCAATTGAAATTTCTGGTGTCATTAGAAATTGTGAACCATCATATATATTTTTAAACTGTATACCATCAGCAACTTTTTTAGTTGGTAGAGACCATCCTTGAAAACCACCAGAATCTGTAAGAATTAATTTGTCCCAGTTCATAAAACGATGGAGTCCTCCAAGTTCATTTATTACTTGAGCTCCTGGTCTTAAATATAGATGGTATGTATTTGCTAAAAGCACTGTAGTCTTATCTAGCATTTCATGAGGCGTTGATTTTAACGCTCCTCTTGTTGCAACAGGCATAAATGTAGGAGTCATAAGTTGCTTGTTGTTAATATTCAGTAAACCAGCTCTTGCTCTATGGTCGTTCTTCTCTATGGAAAATGTTAAATTACTCATTTATTTTAAATAATACTGCATCACCAAAACTTAAAAACTTAAGATTCATTTTTTGTGCAAAAGCATATAATTCTTTCCAGCCTGTGCCGTAGATTGCTTGGATAATTGAAAGTAGAGAACTTCTTGGTGCATGAAAGTTTGTAATAAGATAATCTCCAATATTGACTTTATAACTTGGTGTAATAAAAAGATTGGTTTTACCACTATATACACCTGTATTAAAAACAGTCTCAAGTGATCTTAAAACAGTTGTCCCAACAAGAACAATCTTAAAACCTGCTCTTTTAAGAGACAATATACGGTCGTAATCTTCTTCATCAACAGAGTAATATTCACTATGTATTTCGTAGTCTTCAACTGTGTTTGTATCAATTGATTTAAATGTACCAAGGTTAATATCTAGATTTATAAAAAATACTTTATGTCCAAGTTTTTTTAACCTGCCGATCATTGAATTTGAAAAATGTAAGCCAGCTGTTGAGGTCGCTACAGAGAACCCTCCTTCTGAAAATTCATTTAAATAGTCCGAGTATTTAGAAGAATTATCTTCAATATATGGAGGAAGAGGAACTTGTCCATGGTGCTCCATTAGTGAATATAAATTTGTATCAAATTTCAACCTATAGAAACTTTTATCTTTTGCTAAAACTGTTACTAACCCAATTTTAGTATTTATTTCATGTCCAATGTTTATTTTTGATCTTGTTTTTATTAAACAATCAGCATGATAATTGTCATGAATTTCCAAAATAAAAAATTCGATATTTCCATTTGTTAAAACTTTATTTGTTTTAATTCTTACATTTTGAACTGTTGATTTATTAAAGACAAATACTGATTTATCCTTAAGTCCATCGATGTACTCAGAAAATGTAAATATATGTTTACTTTCAGCAATCAATAGATTTGAGTTTTCAGGATCTTTATACCTGTCTTGAGCAATAGATGAAACATCTAATTCATAATCTAAGTCCGTTGTAGGTGTTTTAGACAATTATTTTTCTAAAAGTTTAACGAATAGTTCATAAGACATGGAAATAACTTCAGGGACCCCATCGTTACTTCTTCTCTCATTATTGCTTTTACGCTTAAGTTTCTTCCAGAATACTAGTGTGTTAATGTCTCCTGATTTGCTTATAGCCTTATCAAGTGTTTGATGCAGATTAAGATTTTGTCTTGATTTTGCTTCGATAAAAAATTCCTCATCATCGATAAACAACTGGATGTCCCCTAAATCGTTAGATCCACCTTCAGCAAATCTTTGAGCTTTAAAATTGCCAACTTTATTAAGCCTGTTAACTATGTTTGTTTCATAATTAGTACCTTGTTTTTTTGCTTTATTTACCATCAAGCAATTTTAACAAAGATTATTCATTTATTGCAGTATCCAATATATTCTCTTCGATATCAAAATTTGTATATACATTTTGTACATCATCTAAATCTTCAAGAGCTTCAATTAGTTTTGTAATACTTTGAAATTGGCTTGTGTCTAACATGACCGAAGTAGATGGAATATAAGCAATTTCTGCGCTTGTTACTTTATATTCAGTAGCTATATAAAGTTCATTAATTTTTTTAAAATCTTGTGGTAAGAATTCTAAGGTAATTCCATTTTCATTTTCACTAAAATCAATACACGAATTTTCAATAGCAATGTCAACAATCTCATCATTACCATTTTCAAAATAAAAAATAGCTTTTCGCTCGAATAGATAATTAACGCTTCCGGGCGCACCTGTTGAACCATTATATTTTGAAAAGATTGACTTTACATCCGCAGAGGTTCTATTTCTATTATCTGTTAGACATTCAACTAATACTGCAACTCCATGGGGACCATAACCCTCGTAAAATACTTCACTAAAGTCATCACCTTCTTGTTGACCACTTAGCCTTTTTAATGCTTTTTCAATATTATCATTAGGTACAGACATAGATTTAGCTTTAGATATCGCTTGATATAGTGATGCATTGTTTGCTGGATCAGGGCCACCATTCTTTGCAGCAACTTCTATAGCTCTAATGAGCTTTGCAAATAATTTTCCTCGTTTTGCATCATTTGCACCCTTCTTTCGTTTTATTGTTGACCATTTAGAGTGTCCTGACATGAGATCCTTTCAGAATAAAATTATCTAACCAGTCAAGATAACTGTTATCGTTTGTTAATTCAGGGTGAAAAGTTAAACCTACTATGTTGTTGGACCTCACTCCAACGATCTCTTTGTCTAATTTGGCTATCACTTCAGTATTTCCGGAAATAGAAGTTATTTTTGGAGCTCTAATGAAACAATACATATCTGTAAAAGATTCAAAGGTAACTAATCCTTCGAATGACTGATTTTGTCTTCCGTAACTATTTCTCTCAACTTCACAATCTAATAAATCTAAAGTTTTTATTCCCAATAAAGTTTGTTTAGATAGCAAAATTAGACCTGCACAGGTGCCTAAGGTAGGAATCCCAGATTCAATAATTTTTTTTAAATCAATAAATAATTGATTGTTCTTTTGTATTTTCAACATAGCTGTAGATTCACCACCAGGTAAAATAAGAGAATCTACTTCAGACAAATCTTCAGATGATTTAACAAATATGTAATCTTTGTCTATGAGTTTTAATGATTGAGCATGCTCATGGAAGCTGCCTTGTAATGACAGTATCCCAGTTTTCAACTACCAGCCTCTTTTTGCAAGTTTTTCTGATTCATCAAGATCATCAATATTAATACCAACCATAGGTTCTCCAAGGTTCTTTGATACTTCAACAAGTTTTGATGGATTGTTAAAGTTAGTTGTTGCAACTACTATAGCTTCCGCTCTTTCAAGTGGATCACCACTTTTAAATATACCTGAACCAACAAAAACACCATCACAACCTAATTGCATCATTAGTGCAGCATCTGCAGGTGTAGCTATCCCTCCTGCAGCAAAGTTTACGACTGGTAATCTGCCAGCTTCTCTTATTGACTCAAAAACTGTATATGGAGCACCATTATCTTTTGCAATTGCCATCAATTCATTATCGTCTGCAGATAAAATAGTATTAATACCTTTAGTCATACTCCGCATGTGTCTTACAGCTTCAATAACATTACCTGTCCCAGCTTCCCCCTTTGTTCTTATCATTGCAGCACCTTCACCAATACGTCTACAAGCTTCACCAATGTTTGTTGCACCATTTACGAAAGGGGTTTTGATGTCATGTTTGCTTATGTGATTAACGTCATCGGCAGGTGTTAGCACTTCACTTTCATCAATAAAGTCAATACCAAGTTCTTCAAGCATTTGAGCTTCAACGAAGTGTCCGATTCTTGCTTTAGCCATTACGGGAATAGAAACTGTGTCCATTACTTCTTGAATAACTTCCACAGAAGACATTCTTGAAACTCCCCCTTCTGCTCTTATGTCAGCAGGAATTCTTTCAAGGGCCATAACCGCAACTGCACCAGATTTTTCTGCGATTTTAGCTTGTTCAGCATTTACGACGTCCATGATTACTCCGCCTTTAAGCATTTCAGCTAGACCTTTTTTAACTTTAAAAGTTGATTCTATTTTCATAAATTTAATTTTAACTATATTTTTGAGTAGAGTGAAATCCAAGCGTTGATTACTTTTTCTATATTGTATTTTTGAACATACTGTAATTGATTATGATGATGCTTAATTAAATCAGCTTGTTTTAAGTTATCAACAGTATCAAGCAGTGAATCAATCGAATTATTTTTGAAATAAATACCTGTTGGTCCTAGTACTTCTTTAAACGCTCTGATATCACTACAAACGACTACGCAACCTTCTGTTATTGCTTCGATTAGTGTTATTCCAAAACTTTCACCATGTGTGTTTACAGCTAGGTAAACATTGCATTGCGAAAATATATTTTTTTTAAGATTTTCATCTGGGTTGTTGTAAATAGTTATACCTGTAGAATTTTTATTATTGTTCGTAATAGCTGTAAAATTAAAAGGAGAACCCTCAATACTGCTTGCAAATCTTTTAAATAATTTAAAATTTTTCCTTTTTTCATCTCTACCAATAAATAAAAAAGAAAAAGTTGTCAATTTATTTAGATTCGATTTTTTTACATTAATTGTGTTTGGAATAATTTTAATACTCAGTTTGTTTGATAATCTATAAGACGCCACTTTACTGACAGCTGTTATGGCAAAGGCATTTTTTTCATTAAAAAGTAATTTATTTTGCATAAAACTGAAAAACTTTGACAAGGCAGCATGATGGGTAATGATTGTATTTTTACTAATTGGTATTCTCCAAAAGAATATTGGTATAAATGGTTCATGTATATGTAAAATATCTGCCCATTCAATGGCTTCCCTTACTATAGCTTTGTTCGGTAGAAGATTTATGGATGCTTTTGAACCATTAAAAGGTATGTTCATAGGTTTCCCAATATTAAAATCTTTTGATTCTGGACTTAGAATTCTTACATTAAAGTTCAATTTTTTAAGCTCTTTTTTTAATATTTTCAGTTGGTGTTGAACGCCACCATAGTAGTTCATACTATAAGGGGAAATTAATAAGATTTTAGTACTCATTTGTCCAAACTGGCTGAATGGAATGCCATTGGTTTACGTCTAAAGAGATTAATTTTTCAAATGCTTTTGAAAGCACTTTTAAACCTTGCTGAATACTTTGTGCTTCATTCTCAAAATGAGGTACATAGAAGGGAGTTTCAAAGATTAGTGTATATTTATTGTTAATTTTTAAAAATGTAGCAGGAACTATAGGTACCCCAGTTGCAAGAGCTAATGCCACAGGTCCTTTTGGAAATGCAGCAATTTCGCCAAAAAATTCAGTACCTACTCCACTTTTATTAATACTTCTCTCTGACAATAAGCAAACATGATAGCCCTCATTAATTTTGTCTTTAAGATCATTGAACGTATTTTGTCCTTTCCCACCAATGATGATTTCACAACCAAGGCCTTCTCTAAGATTTTTAAACCAGTTTAAAACTTTTTTATTTTCTAATGGCTCAGCAACTGCTAATAAATTAAGATCTAGTTCTCTGCCTGCAGGGATGGCCATCTCCCAATTACCAAGATGAGGTAATGCAAAGATAAATCCTTGATCATTTTTTTTAAGATTTTTAATATAATCTTCGTTAACAATAGCTAAATTTTTAGATATATTATTTACAAAATTCGATTTAGTTAGCCATAAAGTTTCTAACCAATATTTAACATAATTAACTTTTACTTTCATGGGGCTGTATTTGAGGTTGTTATTCTTATTAAACTTTTTAACTCGTTTATAAAGATTTATACTATTTCTGAAAGATAAAATATAATACAAAGGTCCGATAAGATATGAAAGAAAAAGCAGGACTCTTAAATTAAATCTCTTGACTAAAGTGTGTAAAATTTTAATTATCTGAAATTGTAAATTATTAATCATAATTTTGTATAAAGTCGATAAAATCTTTGCAATACTGTAATCCAAGTAATAACAGCAAACATATATACGTAAATGAATGAAAATTCAAAATACATAAAGAAAACAGCAAAAAGCACTCTTTCGGGACGAGCGGCTAGGCCAACCTTATTGTCAATATTGTGAAGTTCTGATTTTGCTCTTATATATGGAATCAAACCAGATGATGTAAGTATTGAAAAAACTGTAAATAATTCAATGTTTGAATCAGTAAAGTTAATTCCAATAACAGCCCAAATAAATAATTCACCGATACGGTCTATTGTCGAGTCTAAAACTGCACCTTTATTAGAAGTTTTATTTAGTTTTCTTGCTAAAGGTCCATCAAGTCCATCTACTGCGCTTCCAAGAAAAATTAAGACTATACCAACGTTCTTATTTTCAGAAAGAAAGTATATTGAACCAACTATGACAACCAAAATACCGATGACAGATAACATATTGGGTTGAATTTTTAGTGCTATACATATTTTTATAAAAGGTTTTGCAAATTTTTCAGATGCATTTTTGAAATATTTTTCAAGCATTTTTGATTGACTCTGTGTATGTGTCAGACACTAAGTCACCATTAGAGGCATCTATTTCAACAATAGTTTTCAGTTTTGGTGGATTTTCATGGTCATAAACTATAACGGTCCATATTGGCTTTAAAAATCTTATTTTTTTATAAAATAAAAATGTTAATGCGATTGAGTAGTAACCAATTGAATGTGGGATGTGTTTTATGATATTACTTATTACATCTGATTGTTTTATGTTTACGGCATTGTCAATAAACAAAACAAATACTCCAAAAGCAAATACGAGTAAAGAACCGTATATAACGCTTAACCAGTTAGTTAGGTTAAATAATATATAAGAACTTACTGAAGTAAAAATTAACAGATATCCGTAAGTTCTCCTTCTGTTTGGATTTGGAATAATATAACTACCTACAGCTAAAGAATTAAGATCATCTGGAACAATCTGTTTGTCAGCATCCTCACGAGAAATATCAATACCGTCAACCATTAGAAAGTGAACCTTGGTTCTTCTGTTAGCTTAATTATCTTTTGAACAATCTTAGATATGTCTTCGTTATTTAATGATTCTCCTGATATTAAATTAAGTGAACCCGTATTGTTTTGAACATCTTTCTCTCCAATAATGAGTGTTAAGGGTATTTTCATTTTTTTAGCATCATGTAGTTTTTCACCTAATCTTATATTCCTGTCATCTACCTCGTATCTTACATCCTTAAGTTTTGAAGTAACTTTATCTAAATAGTCATCAATTTTTCCTATTGTGACTATTTTTAATTGTGTCGGTGCAAGCCACTCTGGAAAATTTCCTTCATAGTGCTCAATGAGTATGCCTGTAAATCTTTCTATAGAGCCTAAAAGAGCTCTGTGAATCATGACTGGTTTATCCTTTTTGTTTTCTGAGCTGACATATTCTAAATTAAAGTTAGTAGGCTGTGCAAAATCTATTTGTATTGTCGATAATTGCCATCTTCTACCAATAGCATCCTTTACATGTAAATCTATTTTTGGTCCATAAAATGCTCCCTCACCTTCTGCTGTGACAAAATCAATACTTTCATCAGTAAGTGCTTTTTGAAGTGCATTTGTAGCTATTTCCCAATCTTTTTCTGTTCCAATAGCTTTTACTGGTTTAGTTGATAAATCTGCCTCTATATCTGTAAAACCAAATGATTTTAATAAAGCAATAGAGAATCTTAATAGATTGTTTACTTCATTACCTATCTGATCAAATGTACAAAATATGTGAGCATCATCTTGTGTGAAGCCACGTGCACGCAATAAACCATGTAGTACGCCTGTTTTCTCAAAACGATACACTGATCCAAGTTCAAAAAATCTTAATGGTAGTTCTCTGTATGACCTTAAGTCACTTTTGAATATCAAAATATGGAATGGACAGTTCATGGGTTTTAAATAATAGTTATCATCATTATCTTTACTTTTAAGTGGTGGGTACATGCCATCCTGATAGTGATCTAGATGCCCAGAAGTTTCCCATAATATTGATCGGCCAATATGAGGTGTGCTAACAAATTGATAACCATTATTGATATGTGCTTTTTTTGAGTATGATTCTATTGTATTTCTGAGTAAAGCCCCATTTGGTTTCCATAAGAATTGACCAGGACCTAGTTCGTCAGCTGATGTAAATAAATTTAACTCTCTACCAATTTTACGATGGTCTCTTTTTTCTGCTTCCAATCTTCTGTTGAGGTATTGATCTAAATCACTCTTAGAAAACCAGCTTGTACCATATATT
>Ga0075480_10000158_pt1 | contig 35364 bp, 26 predicted proteins | sample DEB08_DNA_7_FD_81590 | JGI IMG/M metagenome (GOLD analysis project Ga0075480, IMG submission 81590) | Aqueous microbial communities from the Delaware River and Bay under freshwater to marine salinity gradient to study organic matter... | ecosystem: Environmental > Aquatic > Marine > Coastal ... | reverse complement strand
TCGTTATGCATCTTACGCATTAAGAATTGTTTTTTACTATTAGAATTCGTCTCTAACAAAATTTGCAAATCATTTAAATCTGTGAACACAGTAGACATTTATAATGTTAAAGTTACAAATCATTTAAATGATTTATACACTATACACCAATTTCTTTCCATTATTCAGTGTATCGACAAATCCATCAATCTTTAATTTTCCATAATGTGTCTTATCGTGACATTCACTACATAATGGTACCAAATTAAACAAACTATTCTTTCTATAATACCCTATCATATTGTTCTCATCTGCATGTCTTTGTTCCTCTATATGATGTATTTCATCAGCTTTTCTATTACAAATGTAACATTCATCTTTGATCAACCTTTTGTTAAAGTGTGAACGATGATTGCTAGTAATATTTTTCGTCTGATTCAATAATGATTTTCTTATTTTGTTAGCTGTCTCTAAGAAGTTTGGATCTAAATCTAAAGACTTACACACCTCTAATCCATACAAAGTATTTCCTGAACCTTCTTTTAAGATACGGTCATATGTAATATCATTCGTCTTCACATCATATTTAACACTCAAATGTTTCACACACACATTATCTAATTCTTTCAATTCTTCAATATTATCTAATTCGTGTAAATGTGTTGCGAAAATAAAAGAACTTTCCCTTTGCGACAAATGTATTATACCAGAAGACACTAATGATATTGCCGATACAGACTCTGTACCCGAACACAACTCGTCTCCAATAACAAGACTATTACTTGAGCAGTTGTTGAGGATATTTCTTAATTCACTCATTTCGACAGTAAATGTTGATTGTTTCTTGTAAAGATTATCGTTGTTAAGAATTCGTGTATATATATCAGCGTAAGGATAGAATTCGAATGATTGACAAGGAACGTACATACCTGCTTGTGCCATTACTACATTTATCCCCAACGATTTCATTAAACTACTTTTACCCGACGCATTGATACCATACAGAACAATACCTCTGTTACTATCATTTAATTCTATGTCATTGGGTATGTATTTGGTATCTTTCTGTACGTATTCAATGATGGGATGTCGTATTTGTTCGGCACTAATAAAACTCTTCGAATCATATTTGTCAACGATAACCGGTTTACTGTATCCAAAACGAATAGCATTATAAACGTTAGTAGAATGAAAATCGATCATTTCAATATCGTGAACAATATCGGTTATCTCCATCCCAAATGTATCAATAAATTTTTTCGTGTATTCTACAAACACTTCTGTTACCATAGTTCTAAGACTTGTTTTGACCCTTTGATATTCTATATTCTTAGACTCAATCTCTTTATTGAATACTCTAACGTGATTTTGTTTGTATTTAATAGAAGAATATTTATTATCGAACAATTTATTCAAATCTGTGAATTTTCTGGGTGTCGTGGTGAAAATAATACCGTCTTTGTCATTCCTCTCCATCTTCACCATCTCCATAAACCCATCCCTCTTATACTCCTTCTCAAAATAATCAATTATCTTTTTCATTTTGTTCTGTAAATTATCAAGATCTGTGTTATAATTTACACAAAATATGTTTTCATCAATATTATTAATATTGTATTTGGTAGCTTTGTCGATAATAAGAGAAGATTCTATTTCAGTGAGAAGATCCTCCAAACTATTCTCTTTTTTTATTAATTTATATAATTTATGTGTCTCAATAAGACTAGTATAAATCGTTGTTATTTGTGCTGGACTAATAGTCGTCTTCCTTATAATTCTCTCAATGTCCATTATCTGTTTTAACATATCCCTCACATCTCTATATAAATTGTTATTTTTGTAAAATTCATTGTTTTCGTACATAATATTTATTGTTTCGACGGATCTAGAAGGAGATATGATCATATTATTGAAGTATCGTCTGCCGATAGCGGTAACACAGTTGTTAAGGATGTCGGTTAAACAATTGGTTTTCCCAATGATATCCAATTGATATAATGCGTTGTTGTTCAAAATGAGTTTGGTATCGTCTTCGTCTATTAGAGGTTTAGAAATGTTCTGTAATAATAATTCGTTATGAGAGTACACAAAGTCGAGTAAATAGACAAATGCAACAAGAGAAAGATGTTTAGTTTCAAGATTAACGTATTCGATAGGTTGTAGAGATCCAGTAGTTTTGAAAACTTTAGAGAGAGCTTTATTTTGAAAATCTTTGTTCAAAAACTGATATTCTATTTTAGATATTTTGTCGTGATAGTGAATGTTTGAAGGCACAAACACATCCACGTTTTCTTTAGAACTAATCACAAGCTCTTTAGGATTATAATGAATACACAATCTCACAATTTCCTCATTTAACATATGTCTGTCCACATACTTTTCGTAAACCGATGTTCGACTTGTTGACAAATCCACTGTACTGATACCAATTCCATATGATAACTGCTTTGTTTTCCAATGTTGGATAGGTTCTATGTACATAATCATAAGAATATTGGTAGTGTTGGATGATATATTGGAAGTGTATGTGGATGGACTGATAACTTGTGTAACTTCTCGGTTTGGATTTGGAGGAGGGGTGACTTGTTCGATGAGGACAATTGTGTATTTGTTGAGTATTAAGACATCGATAAATTTTTGTAGAGCATGATTTGGAAATCCTGCCATCATAGGATTCTCTCTTGAATTCTCTATGATTGCTTTGTTTTTTCGAGATACTTGAATGTTTAACAAATTGCCAATTTCGATCATATTGGCACCCGAAGTTTCTTTTTCGTTGGATACACCATATATTTCAAAAAAAGATCCTATTTCGATGAAAACAATAGTCCTCTCACCATATTTAATTTTATATTCGTTCGTATATTTGACATAATCGTCATAAATCATTGTTGAAACTTATTTAACGTGTACTCAATTTATAATTTAAAAATTGATTTAACTCTTAAATTAAGATTAGGAATTATCGTATAAAAGAAGAGTATTATGACTGAAATGAATCTTACATCACTTGAGTTTGAAAAGTACACGTGGGACGTGATTCAATCATATTTCGATGAGTCCCAGAGTAAGTGTCTTATTAAACATCAGGTGGAATCGTATAATGATTTTGTCTTGAATAAGTTGGAACAGATTATAGAGGGATTCAATGATCTACAGATATTTCATAAGTATATACCGGAATTGGAAGATTTCAAGTATACTATATATATCACGATATCGAATCCTGTTATGACTCGTCCAACGATATTTGAGAAAGACGGAAGTACCAAGTTAATGACACCAACAGATGCTCGTCAGCGTAACTTTAGTTACTCGGGTAATGTATATGTACAGATGAAGATTCATATTAAATGGTATGACAATGAAAACAAAAAAGAAGAATGCAAAAAAATTATGAAAAACGTGAATATTGGGAAAGTACCAATTATGGTAGGATCTAACTACTGTATTCTTGAAAATCCAAACTTCAAAATTAACTCGAAAGAATGTAAATACGATTATGGTGGATACTTTATCATAAACGGTAACGAGAAGGTTGTTATCAGTCACGACAGAATTGCTGAAAACAAGACATATGTGTTTTTAGATAATAAGTTGTCTCACTATTCCCATATTGCAGAGATTCGTTCGGTACCAGACAATGTTTTTGGCCCTCCTAAATTGACATCATTAAAGTTATCGTCTAAGCAAACACAATTTGGTCATTTGATTCGTGTGAGTATTCATCACATTCGTATCGATATACCTGTGTTCGTATTGTTCCGTGCATTAGGTATAGAATCGGACAAAGATATTGTGAAACTTTGTGTTCACGATATTGATGATTCTAATAATAAGATATTGATTGATAACTTAAAGGGTTCGATCGAGGATGGTAATTCAATTTTGAACAGGTTGGCAGCTTTGGATTATATGCAGAAATACTTGAATATCAGTGGATACCCAAAGGAAATTATGCAGAATAAGTCCAAGAGAATCAACATTATACTTGAAATTTTGCGTAATGACTTCTTACCTCACGTGGGCACAGAAAGATATAAGAAGGCATTGTATCTAGGATATATGATCAATAAATTATTGAAATGTTTCTTGGGTATGTATCCAATGGATGATAGAGATAGTTATTTGAACAAGCGTGTCGACACCCCAGGGATAATGATAGCTAACCTGTTTCGCCAATATTATGGTAAAGTCGTAAAGGATGTGAAGAATATGATTTATAAGGAATTGAACAACGGAAGTTGGAAGGTTGCGAACGATTTGATCAACTTGATTAACAAGAGTAATATCTATAAGATTGTGAAACCAGCTACGATTGAGTCGGGACTCAAATATGGTCTTGCTACGGGTAACTGGGGTATTAAGAACGCAAACGCGAAACAAGGTGTCGCGCAGGTATTGAATCGATTGACATATAATGCAACAATCTCTCATTTGCGACGTGTAAATACTCCAATGGAAAAATCTGGTAAATTAATTCAACCACGTAAGTTACATAACACACAGTGGGGTATCATCTGTCCATCCGAAACACCAGAAGGTAGCAGTGTCGGTCTTGTTAAGAACATCTCCATCACTTCTACCATCACTATCGCAAGTGACTCTCGTAGTATTTACAATTATCTTAAAGAATTTGGTGTCATTGAACTCAATATAAATAATATAAAAATGTTCAATAACAATACGTGGATCTTCGTGAATGGTAACATCGTCGGTATTCACGAAAATCCAAAAAATGTGTATGAAAAGCTGATAGAATACAAACGAAAGGGTGTAATCAATATTTATACGAGTATAAGTTGGGATATATCGAAGAATACGATTAACATTTCAACAGAGGCCGGAAGATGTGTTCGACCATTGTATATTGTGAGAAATAACAAACTTTTGTTTGACAAACGATATGTAATTGCGTTGAAGAATAAGATTTTGACGTGGAAGAATCTAGTAGCTGATATGACAATCAATTTGGTAGAGAAGGATATGATTGGTTACGAATCGATCATCGAGTACGTAGATGTTGAGGAGAACAACTCTTTGATGATAGCGAGTGCTTACAATGAACTCTTCAAGGGAAAGAAGGGAGAACGTTTGCAACTGAATTACACACATATGGAGATTCATCCGTCACTGATATTAGGCGTGCTTGCCAGTAACATTCCGTTTTCAAATCACAATCAGGCACCTAGGAACACGTATCAATGTTTAGATCCCGAAGAAAATGTTCTCATGGCTGACGGAACACGAAAACCAATTAAAAATGTAATTATCGGAGATCAAGTGAAATCATTTTGTCCAAAAACATTGACTTACAAAAATACAAAAGTAATCAATCAGTATGTCAAACCAACAACAAAAGACATCTACACATTGGTTACGATAAGTGGGCGCGAGATTACAGCAACATACGACCACAAATTCATGACCGATCATGGGTGGGTTGAGATGAAAGAAGCGTATGATAATAATTACAAAGTAGGTGTATCATTTGATTATACTGAAAAATGGTCACTTCAGAATACTGACAGAGACACAATAAAGAAACATATTACACATTCGAAAATTCAAGAGTTGGGTAAAACATTTGATTTGACTGAGAAAACGATTACAAAATATGAAAATATTATTAATGATTCACAAGTTTACGATAAGTGTGGTATTTTAGCAAGACTCATTGGATTTGTATTATCAGATGGTTCGTTAAATTATTATATAAACGAAAAGTCAGCTCAAGTGTCATTCTGTTGTTCGTCATACGAATCTGCTAAAATAATGATGGATGATATTATTCAACTTGGATTTGGATCAAGGAAAATCAATTATGGACAAAGAGTATGTAATGGTGTTACACATAGCACATACGATTTCATATACAATGGTGTATTTCCATTTCTACTCATTCTATTAGATACCTGTTGTGGTAAAAAAACAACACAACCAATGAAAATTCCTACATGGATACAAGAATCTAGTATCTATATTCAAACTGAATTCGTGCGAGGTGTATTTAGTGGTGATGGATCGAAGATTAGATACAATCGATTCGGAGAATATAAAAAACAAATTAATTATACATTGAACACATTATCGATGTCTACAATTCCAGAGTATGTTGATGATCTGTATAAATTTATGCATTTTATTCAAAATATATTGGAACAAAATCATATTCATACAAGTTATGTAAAACAAAAAACTGGAAAATATGGAAAAGAGAGTGTCCATCTTGGATTCAAACAAAATACAAAGAATATAATAAAGTTCTTCGAGTGTATCGGGTATCCGTATGATTTGAAAAAAAATTGTGATTCAGGTATTGTTGTTGAGTATTTGAAATTAAGAGAATTTGAGAAATATCAACAGCATAATGTCAGAAATATATTGACATTCGAAACTTTTACGGAAATGATTGACATTAACGAGAATTCGTGTTTCATTCCAATTCAAACAATAAAAATACAAGAGCATAAGAACATAATTGCAGATATTACCGTTGATGCCGATGAGCATTCGTTCATTGGGGGTAACAATTTTATGATTCACAATTCGGCGATGGGTAAGCAAGCAATAGGTTTGTATGCAACAAACTTCAAGACCAGATTAGACACTCTATCTCACGTTCTCAATTATCCTCAACAGCCTTTGGTCAAGACAAATATGTCTTCTCTCTTGAATCTCAGCAATATGCCGTGTGGTACCAACGTAATAGTCGCCATAGCAACCTACACTGGATATAACCAAGAAGACTCTATCATTCTCAACAGATCATCCGTTCAAAGAGGATTGTTTACATCTACCTTCTACAGAACTCTCAAAGAACAATGTAACAAGAACTTATCAACAGGTGAAGAGGAAATATTCTGTAATCCAACGAATATGGAGTCGTTTGTGAACAAACCACAAAACTATAATAAGATAAACGATAAGGGTTTTGTAGAGGAGAATGTGTTTGTAGAGGCAGGTGATGTTTTAATAGGAAAATGTATGCCACAGAAAACGTCCACAAACTTCTTCTACAAAGACAACAGTATAACAATGAAAAATAATGAAATTGGATACATTGATATGTCGTGTACGAACGACAAGTATTTTAGGAATACGAGTGCTGATGGATATAACTTCTGTAAGATAAAGATTCGTAACTTCAGGGAACCCACAATAGGTGACAAGTTGAGTAGTAATCATGCACAGAAGGGGAGTATTGGGATAATGTATTCTCAAGAAGACCTACCTTACACCAAAGAAGGTTTAGTTCCCGATATTATCATCAATCCTCACGCTATTCCTAGTCGTATGACTATTGCACAACTCATAGAGACCATAATGGGTAAGGCGTGTGCGAGTATGGGAACTGTAGGTAATGCTACACCGTTTACAAGTATCAGTGTGAACGATATATGTAATATTCTTAAAAACGATTGTAACTTGGAAGCTCACGGAAATCAGCTGATGTACAACAGTAGAACAGGAGAACAAATAAAGACGTCGATATTCATAGGCCCGACTTATTATCAACGATTGAAACATATGGTATGTGATAAGATACATTCAAGGAACAGTAATGGGCCTGTGGTTTTGCTGACGCGACAACCTGCAGAGGGAAGAGCGAGGGATGGTGGTTTACGCCTCGGGGAGATGGAGGTGGAGTGTAATTGGGGTCACGGTACAATGAATTTCCTGAAAGAACGTTTTATGGATTGTTCAGACAACTATCGTATTTTCACTTGTAAGAAATGTGGTAATATTGGAAATGTAAATCCTGCACAGAACATATATACTTGTAATCTGTGTAACAATAAGACGTCATTTGCAGAACTTCGTATACCGTTTGCGAGTAAGTTGTTGTTCCAAGAGATCCAAAGTATGGGGATCAACACGAAATTTTGTGTACAGTAAATTATACGAGATTGAAATAATATTTGATTTATATAAATAAATGATAAGTCTGCTTATCCTTATTCTTTTTTTGATTATTTCTAGTGTGTTGTGTTATATCAATATGAGAACAACATCAATACAAAACAAATTGATAGAAAAATTCGAAAACGAGTTGTATATGGATATTAATGAAGACGACAAGCAACTTTATTACACAATTATTGATACCTACGAACTTCTCTTAGATAGAGACCCCACCGAAGACGAACTTAACTTCGACTTTGATCAAATCAAAACGAACAAATCAAGTCTAGTAGATCTACACAACAAACTCAAAGGTACCATGGAGTATAAGAGATTGAATGATGTACAATTCAATTCTGCTATCGCACCCACAAATGCACATAACGACGTACAAGACTACCAATTAATATCTAACGTCTTAAAAGAGACAATGCCACTGAACGAAACAGAACAAGACCCTTTGTATCTTGATTTTTTGGTATTGAAATATAGAAGTTTAGGTAAAGACAAAACCAAGTTTACGGAATACGTAAAAAACACACCGGAATATAAAGATTATAAAGATATATTGATAGACAAAAAAAATTACAAAGAAGAAATAGAAGATGATTCTGTCGTATCAACAAATCAAGACGAATTCTTAATATCTAGACCCGAGATTGGTAAGACAACATCAAAGATCGTGAAAAAAGGAAAAGAAATAGTGAAAGAAATATTGAATAGACGAAGAGATGACATACCCGAGGATGAGAAGAGTTGTGAGTTTTATCATCAATATAAGGAATTACAATCATCTAAACAATTAGCTGACTATCAAAATAAACGGAATATGGAAGAATTAAAGTATCACTGTGAGATGTCAAAAACATACGCGAATGTAGATGACAAAAACACATTGTTACCAGATCAGCAATGGAGTGTTCCACAAAAACATCCGCCTGTATGTGGTGATCAAAATTGTACAGTTAACGATTCTTTAACACAAACAGGTCTAATTGGAACCTTATTGGATGATGTTGCTAATAACTCCAAGTTGCTACCATCGTTTGAGTATAAAGAAGTCGAAGAATAAATTATATAATATTACACCCTTGAAGATTTAAAATGGAACATTTTAGACTCAACAAGGTTGGGGTTTTGTATCCCCGTGTAAAATCAATAGTAGGAATCTCACCTACGATGGTCTAACTTTTTCCACATTACTTGTTTTTAATGCGGTGAAAGACGAAATGTTGAAACACGCTGGGCGTTCCTGTTTTTTAATCCAACATTTTGTTATGTTCATAATGTTGATTGCAGAGTTAGCGTCTCGTGTCCTGAAAACGGTTTGTTTGACTTGTGGTCTCACGCATCCGGAACATGTCAACAGACGAAACTGTTTTTGTTTTCCATTATTGTAGTAACCTAAATCGTTATGACACTCACAACACTTTTTACTTGTGTTACATTCATTGATAGTTATTGTATCATACTTTTTATGAATCAACTTTCTTAATGCTTTATTCATCGTAGGCATAAAATGTTTCATTTGACTGTTACGACTCCAATTACCGTAACCAATCAATAAGTCGTCTCCAAATGTTTCTTTTATTTTGTTAAGGAAGTTATCCACACTTTTCTTACCGTAGCTATATTGTCGAAACTTCATTTTTCGCCATGTATCACGCTTGTAGAAGTCGACTGTTTCTTTATTTAATTTATCTTTTTCTTGAACATACGATCTAAACTTTTCGTAATCAACCGATTTGCTGTTTTGAAACGATAGCTGTGTTTCTTTTTCAATAATACCATTTCGTTTCTTCTCCACCATTATGATTCGTTGATTGGTTTTCAACTTGCTTTCTCTTTTTCTTTGAGGAGCGGTATATTGTAACTTGTTTCCTTTATCGTCCATCATATAAACCAAGCTACGCTTTCCAGGGTCGCAACCCACAATCGTACGATGACTCAACTCGTCAAGTTGTTCTTTGGATAAATCTTCTATGTTGTAGAACTGTTGTTCTTCCATCATTGGAACTTTACTACCCCATTTCTTATCTTTTAAGTCTTTACGAATAAACAACAACGAGCAACTTATACCATCTGTTTGTATTTGATAATGGAATTGGTAATGTTTGTTCCTAAATGTTTTATTGGAAAGATTTAATATGCTATTCCATACATCATGTTGGTTTGCTTTTACCGCTTTCAACAACTCTCCTTTCTTTTTATCTTGAGGACAGAACAAGTTAATAACACTTGCTGTATCGAGGATAATATGTTTTGGAATAATGTTGTTACGAAGAGACAATGGTTGAAATAGCTTATGACCTTGTTCTTCCAAAACATTGTTCATATACAACATCCCTTTCAAATATTCAAATGGTCTAACTTTCACATCATAGTGAATAGACTTCTTGATATTGCTCGGTATAATGTTTGATAGATGGATTGTTATCCATTGATTAAAAAGTCTGTTAATAAAAGGACTTTTGTTTTCGTTGTTGCATTGCAATATTTGTGTTTTCAATTTATATAACAAGTTTTTGTCTTCAGTAATATGTTTGGTTGTTTTGTTAATAAAACGAAGAAAGTGTTGAAAAAACCGTTCTTGTATATTGTTTGACAAGCAAGTGTTTATTTGTGTTGCTAAATAGGGAATTATGTATGATTTGTTTTTTAACGATGTCTTTTCGTGATTGACTAACGGTTGATATTCCGTATTGTAAAACCCATTAAGAGTATCAGATAAAGAGGTTTCTTGATTTTTAATTCCTCTATTATCTCTTATACCAAGCGTTTTTATACAATAAAGAATAAACTTTTCGTTTACATCTGGTAGTTGTAATTGGTTGTTATAACAATGTAAAATATACAACCTGATAAAATGATAAGTGTGAATAACCAAGTCGTTCATTTCAAACACCAAATCATGGATTACCGGTAAAATAGGTTTCTTATCATCTTGTAACACGGATTTAAGGGTTGTTTTTATGGTTTTATAAGCTGACTTTTCTATATAACGAAAGTCGGTGAATGCATCTTTCTTTTTACTCTTCTTCATTGTATACTTAATATAATTATGTTAACTCTTAAATAGTTTTTATAGCTTGTTGTTTGGCTCTTCTATTAGCGTTTGCGGTTCTCCAATATTCCTTGAGTTTTTCAGGATTTTCATGTTTTAGTTTTTGTAATGTTGTACTTGAGCGTTCAACTACTTTTTTCTTATATTGTTTTAATTTTTCAATTTCAGCTTTTAACTGATTGTTTTCATTGAGTAAAACATTGATTTTATCTTTTAACACAACATTCTCATTATACAAAACTTCCATTTCTGCTTTACTAAATAGTTATCTTCTAAACTTTAAATTCGGATTGCTTCATTTAGTTGACATTTTGTTCCATTTTAAATCTTCAAGGATTTAAATGGATTATAAAACTAGTTCGAAATTAGATGCTGTTGTATACCGTCAATCCTTGATTACAAACTTTATCGCAAACAGTGTTATCTTCTTTCTGCATAGAATTTTTCCGAAGAACGAAAGCAATATTTTATATTACGAACTTTTCACAAGTTTCTTACTTACTTACCTTGTGGATATCATATTTATACAGAGAACGTTCAATCTAAACGAAAAGTATGTTGTTATTCCATATAAAGATTACAAATTTAGATTCAAATATCTGTTCAAAATTAACGTGTTTTACAAATATTTGGTTGTTATCGGCATTGGGTTTATTATTACTAAGGCTGTTGTACAGTACATCCATAAGATACTAAAACGATATAGATTGTTACAAAATGAAAAACACGAATATTACAGAGATACAATTATAACGTTTTTTGCAAATGTGTTTGTATCGAGTATATTGTTAAATTTTATTAAGTTTAAGTGGGCTTACTTGGATTCGAGTGATGTGTATTTGTCGACAATGATATTATCTTTATTCGGATTATCTATATTAATTTCCGTTTCAATCTAACTATATAATCTTAAAATAGTTTTAACTAATTCACTTCTTTCGACGTCGTCGTGATCAAATTCAACCATCTTAATCATATTTTTGGTATCGAAAGTTTTATTGTTGTATTTGTTTAGTAGATCTTCAAGACCGTTATCGAATGATGTATCACATTGCATTGTGTCGCCGGTGATAACGATTTTGGAGTTGTTTCCTATTCTTGTTAATAGTGTTAGCATTTGTATTTTTGAGGAGTTTTGCATTTCGTCAGCAATGATGAAAGTGTTATCGAATGTTCTACCACGAATGAATCCTAACGGTAAAAGTTCTATATTACCGGTTTTGATATGTTTTATAAGAACAGATCTATCCATATATTTCTCTAACTGTTCGAAGACGGGCACAAGATATGGATTCATTTTATCTTCGATACCACCAGGAAGAAAACCTAGATCTTCATCAACCGTCACTGTTGGTCGTGTTATTATTAGTTTTGAATAATTCTTATCAATTAAATGATTTGCTGCGTGTTTGCAAGCCAACATAGTCTTTCCACTTCCAGCAGGTCCCACACAAACAAGTACATCCGGTTTCTTCGTTTTTAATAGTTTCTCATACACCGGTTTGTTTCCACTAAACAATATCCGACTTACTCTCATTTTTATTTAATTTTAATGTTCTCTATAAATAAAAAATGTTCGTTGAAGTTTACAAATATTATCTATTTACTTTGATATTATATCTTATCATTTATTACGTCTATTATATATCAACTAAATTTCAAAGGACTATCACTATCAAGGACAATCGTATAATGAATATCAACAAACAAGTATATAACTTTGTAATTGATATGAATGATGATGTCTATGTGATTGACAATAGATATGTGTTATTACATTTTGATGCGGTGAATGTAATGACGAATATTAAAAACAATGAGACATATTTGGTTTCTGGATACGGAGTTAGAATTCCGTTCTTAGAGTTATATCCAAATATTTTAAAAATTAAATAAATATTAATTCATTTTGACAATTATACTCCATATGGGGAAAATTGTTTTCTTTGAATCTCTCGTATTGAGAGCATTCTAAATCACTTCCTTTGTGACCATTTACTCTATTCTCACATTTAGACTCGTCCTCATTATACTTACAATATACTGAGTTGGGTCGTTTATTACAATCCTCTTTCGAAAACAACGTACAATTTAACATAGACTCTTCGCAACTTTTATTTGCAAAAACACCACATCGTTTCTCTACACCACTCGTACAATCATTACCTAAACAATTGAAATTTGTTACGAAACAACAAGTCTGTTTTATATTTTCACGATTAGCGTTTTGTAATTCGACGAGGATATCATCTACATCTTGACCATCATCTAGCATTTTAACAGCTGTTTGAACGTTTTCTGTAAGATCTTCTTCGGTATCATCTAGAGTATCGTCATTATTATGTTCGTTGTCATCTTCTGTGGTCTCTTCGTCGATTTCTTGAGTGAGAACGGGTGAAAAGGTGATATGTTGTAGACTGAGTATAAGTGTGGTCAATAAAACGATTGAGATAAACATTAAGATAGTTACGAAAAAGAATTCCATTTATTATATAAAAATAAAAGTTGTGAATAAAATAAGAATGAGTGATATTGTTCTTTTGGATTTTGATGGAGTAATACTCAATAATCCTATAATCACAAAATATATCATCGAGAAGTCTGTACACTTTGTAAAACATAAGTATAAATTGAAGAGTAGGTGCGATGCGATAAAGTTAAATAAATATATTTATAAACACTATGGTCACACTGCTTTATCATCCAATCCAAATGATGACAAAAGTAATATTCTAGAATATAATGATTATGTCTTTAAAAATATTAACTACTCCTTACTTAACAATTGTTTATCACTACAGGAAAAATGTGACATTCGTGATATGAGAGTCTATAAAAGAAAATTTGGTCTCTTTACTAACGCTCCATTGTCGTGGTGCTTAAACATATGTGCACTGGCTGATATAGATATGTTCGAGTTTATTGACGAAGAATATTGTTTTACTTCGAATGATGGTATGTTAAAACCGAAAATAGAGACGTATGATAATGTTGAGAGTGTTGTTTTAACAGAATATGAAAAAATAAAATTCGTAGATGACAGTTTAATAAATTTAAAGCCAATAAATTCCAATCCTTGGTGGTCAACCTACCATATGAATAATTCTAAACACAATAACATCCACTCTATGATTCACCAAAATAACTGTTTTCTTGACTAAACTTTTTATATAAGTTCATTAACGATTTCTTATCTATATTTTCTTTAATACTTATTATATTTAACATACTTTTGATTTGTTTGTCCATAACATTGTTTAATATGTTAATGTTATGATTTTGGATAGTGTAATCGAATTGTTTATTTTCTGTCATATCTAACGGAAGGCAGCGTAAGATCCTGAAGATGTGTAAGGTTCAATGATTTCGTACACGTTATCGATAGAATCTGTTGTTCCATTTATTACTGGTAATTGAATTGGTTGCTCCTCTTCAATTTTTATTGTGTGAGGTTTATGTGCGATTTCTTCAACAGTTTCTTCAAAGACCGGTGTGTAATAATTGTTATTGGTTTCGTTCAGTTCGGTCGTAATATCGTTAAGATCAAAAACTTCTTCCAAGAAGTTTTCCCTGTATCGAATGCCACCACCTATAGAGCTTATGAGTGTGATGACTAATAACAGAACACAGAACATCCAGAATTGCTTAGAATACATTATTTATTATTAACATACACAATTTTTATTTTATATTCACCTTTTTATTATATATGTTTAATTTAAAATGTTTGGAACAGAACTTGATACTGCATATTTTGCTGGTTCTTCCCCACAACAAAATATACATCAACCTGTAGTTATCGAACAACCTTCACAAGAACCAGATATTCCAAAACAAATCACACCACCCTCTTATGAGACATCCATACCTACAATATCCTTTCCACCTAATAACAACGAATCCATGATCAAGGAACTCAAAATGGAACTTGAGAAACAAAAACAATTGAACAAAAAAGAACAAGGCGAACCTTTATATGATAGATTCGTATCAAAAAAAAAAGATGTTATGAAACTCTTTTGTATTGCTTTAACCGTGTTGTTAGCAATCAGTTTACATTTCTTCTTTAGTGATCTTATCAAAACTTACTTAGCTAACAACGACTTCACATCCAATAAAGAACAGTTGATTAAGTTTATGTATCCATTATCGGTACTGGCGGTTCTATGGAGTATAAAAGTATTTAACAAATAGATCTCGATTTGAATGTTGTATTTGACTTTTGATCAACTACGATCTGTGGTTGTAAAACTTTTGTAAAGTTTTGTTTTTCTTCGTTAATTAGTTTTTGTAATAATTTGGTTCTGCGTTGAAGGGAGTTGATTTCGTTGATAATTTCGTCTTTCTCTGTATCTGTAATATTCATTTATTTAATTAAATTATAATATAAAGTTAAATATGATTGAATTTTTTATTTTCGGTTTCTTTTTAACAATATTACAATACAATCGTTATATCAATAATTCTTTTAATGTTTCGAAACCACCTGATACATTTTGTTCCGCACTTCCTGGAATGAATAAAGTTTTCAACTGGGATGAATATAAGTTCAACCGTTATGATCTTTTGACAGTACCATTCTATATTGTATTTTTCTCGTTGTTCTATATGATGGTAGTATTCTATGGTATAAATGTAGTGGACTTTTTATTACAGTCTTTTGGCAAAACTAAAAAAAATGGTTTCAAATTACTTTCGCGATATACAGAATCAAACAAATATTATAATAAATTAGTATCATCAAGAAACATCACCCTATATTTTCTTAGATATCTATTGTTTATATTTATATTTAGTGTGCTTCTGGTACATATAGTCATTATTATTAGAACAGGTATCTACGAAGATAAAAAAGAAACGGTAAAAAGAGATTTTATGGGTTTTGCCCTTATACTTGGAATTGCTATGAATTTTGCAATTATATTTATATAATTTAATATGCTCGAAACTACCATAATATTGTGTCTGGCCATATTTTTTACAATAATCTCAACAATCAACGATTACAAAATCACAACTCTCGACAGATTCCAATCCTTCTTCCAAAGATACATCATTTTCAACCTACCCGTCCTAAAGACACCTATACAATACATTTTCAACAAAATATTTAATATATTCAACAATTTCAATAAAATCAATAATGTTTTACACGAGTTGAATAACGATTCATACTTCAAATCGATGTTAGTATTTGAAGTACAGATACTAATTCTATTTTTGGTGTTAGTCAGTAGTTTCATATTTTCTAAAGAACTATTTGAGATAGGAAGTAATTTGAATGACGTGGAGGGAGCGAATTTAAAAATACAATTTATCATTATCAGTCTTAGTATTATGTTTGTTGTTGGTGAACTTATTAGTATGTTTACAAAAGGGAAAAAGAAAATGAAAGAAAATGTTGAAAAGTTATTTTATATAATTATCTTTTTAGTATTCTTCATATTTGTCTTTTTCTTTACTCTATCCAAAGTATCTGGTGTAAAACAATATAGTCAAAATATAACTATTAATGAAAACCTACCCGATTATATAGTAAGTAAGGTAGAACCATATCTTTTCGATATCATCGAAATTGTTAAACTCGTTGGTGTTACAAATATTGTCATATTAATCATAGGGTTGTATGATTTTCTTAGAAAAAGTAACTTTGATGAGAATGAAAGTAAGAAGCGTAACATAGTGTATGGGATGTGCGTGATGGCAATAGTATTGACTAACTTCTTGCGAACATCTTCGATAACATTGTAAACAATTTCATTCCTAAAATGTAAGAAAAGAATAGACACACTAGTATGACTTTGAAGAACATAGAAAATATTAATATGTCTTTCGAAATATCTTTGTAACACGTCTTACTTATTTTGTTATCGTTACATATCAAATTCATAACTTTAGTGTTAGATTTATTTGTATAAACAACAATTACATATGTAATTGCGAAGATAATTTCAAGAAGGATATATACAGATATGTAGGTAGCAGAATTGTGTTGGTTCATAGGTAATCTATTTTTTATGAAAGACATTAAAACACCAAAAGGATGTTTCATTTCTACGAATATATTGGATATTTGATTGATTATATAAATTATATAAATGATAGAATGAATTATTGGAATTAAAAATATAAAATCATTTTTCTTAACTAGTGAGGATGGTACGAACTTGTCCATTACTATCTTAAACATCACTGAAGACAACGTGTTACCTACTATGAATAATATTAAACTTAACAAAATATGTTGATTATTCTTCGATAACTTAACATTAGGAGACAGAACTTTGATAATCGTTTGTAAAAAGAACAATAAAGGAACGAGAATGATAAGAAAACGTAGTACATCGAGGACTTCGATAATTTGTTTGTTTTTAATCTGTGTTTTAACACGTTCGTAAAAGAATATAATAGATAGACATATGAAAAGGATAGATAAAACAACACCGATATTATTTTGGATAAAATGTTTGATGTTCATTTATTTATGTTATTATAAATAAATTGTAGAGATATGAAAGACAATAATTCAATGATAGTGTTCGTAGTTTTTAAGGTAATGCGTATTGTGTTTTCTTATGTAGCATTGTTGATAGCGAAGAATTTCACATCACAGATATATATGGAGAAGGTGTTGGTACACGGGGACAATCCACCTAAACTTAGTAATTACATAATGTTGTATATGATGACTGAGATATTAATGTCTGTTATATTTTTAGCAATTTTGTATGCTGCGGATAGTGCTTTTGAGTTAAATCTAAATGACAATGATGTTTTCTCATCCTACATTATTCCGGATATGATTATAAGCACATTATTTATAGTCATCATTGGAATGATTGTCTCCAATAAGATGTATGAGAAGAAATACTTTTTATATAAAGATGATGGACTTAGAGCTATACGTGCCCTAAGTGAAATTATGTTTTCATTCAGTACTTTGATGCTGATAATACCCTTCAATTTTTTGACATCTGGTATAATCCAAGAGATTAAAGATATGAAATAAACATAGATTTAAGGATTCAATGAAAACAAATTTATAATCTTATGACAGTTACACCGAACGAACTATCTCAAGAAGATCCGTATTATACAAAGACGATCAATAGTAATATAACTTTAAAACGTCATCAATTGACAGCATTATATAAATGTATTGAACTCGAAAACGAATGTCTTCAAGGACTCGATCATCTTTATGAAAGAGTTGTATCGAACATCGGTATGTTATGTGATGATGTTGGGAGTGGTAAGTCATATATTATATTGGCATTGCTCAATTCTAATCCCTTCCCATTAAACTCATTTCATAAACAATGTGTCCACGGGGTGTATGATTCTTTACACGTCGTTTACAAAAAAGACAAATATATTGCATTAGATACGAATATAATAGTGTGTTCGTTTTCATTGATATCTCAATGGGAGGTATATATAAAGACATTCAATCCAAAGACATCATATATTAAGGTAAACACAAATGTATCGATGGAACAGTACTTTAGAGAGTACGACTCAGGTAATTTTGATATCCTTTTGTTATCGTCTACATTTTATAAACACGTACAGAAGTTTTTGACATCGAAAGAACTGAATGTAAAACGCGTAATATTCGATGAAGCGGATTCAACGACTATTCCAGGGGCAAAACAAATTGTCGCATCATTTTACTGGTTTGTTACAGCTAATTACAAGAACTGTTTGAATCCATATTTAAAATACAGGTATAATATGACGATAAGTGAGATTAATATGATGAACTCAACATCAAGCGGAGTGAATCAAAATATGTTCATTAAAAATCTGTTTGGCTCACTTGTTAGATCACTCAACTACAGAGACTACAAATCCATAATGAATAAGTTAATCGTTAAAAATGATCTCAAATATATTAGACAATCATTCGATCTACCCGATATTATAGCAAACTACATCGAGTGTACAGATCATATATCAGATATCATCTCATCTGTATCCTCAAACCAAAGTATTATCAAATCGGTTAATGCTGGCGATATAGAAAATGCTATGTCAATCATCAGCAACGGTAACATCACCAACGAAAAAAATATAATACAAATACTTATACAGGATTTAACTAACAAAATTACAAATTGTTTGTACAAAATAGAGTATTATAATAATATTGTTGTAAGTAACCTTGAAAATAACAACAAACGTATTCAAGCACTTAGAGAGGAGGAAATAGATTTGAGGAATAAGATAGAGTGTGTTAGGGATAGAGTAATGAATAGTAGATTGTGTTCTATATGTTATCAGGAACCGACGAATAAGGCAATTATGAAATGTTGTAGTAATGTGTTTTGTTTTGAGTGTATTTGTAAATGGATTAGGATAAAGAGTGATTGTCCATTATGTAAGAAGACAATAATGAGTATAAAGGATGAAATAATGATAGTTAAGGAAGGAGAACATGGTCTTGTGGTTAAATATAAAAAAATAGAGGCAATAGACAAATTATTGGAGAAAATTATGAGTACAACATCGAAGATATTGATTTTCAGTGAGTATGATAGATCATTCGTGGATATAATTACGTTATTGGAGAAGAGGAAAATACGGTATGGATTTTTGAAGGGTACATCAATGATGAGTAATTTGAATAAATATAAAAATGCAGATACTAATGTGTTGTTGATTAATTCAAAGGCATTTGGTAGCGGTATAAACCTTGAGAATACCACAGATATCATTATGTATCATTCCTTTTACGAAGATATCGAAAAACAAGTCGTTGGACGAGCACAACGACCCGGAAGATCATCAAGTCTCAAAGTATGGTATTTATGGAACACAAACGAAGTCAACGAAAACAAGAAAAACAAAAATTATGTCAACGAGTATAAACTTTTGTGATTTCAACATAAAATAATTTGTTAAAGTAAATGAAAATCTCTAATTACGTTTTACCTCTATCAATTGGATTTGTTTTTATATTTTTGTTCACTATGATCATATTTAGATTATTGAAACAACGAATAAATAAAAATGTCTTCGATAAAATTTATTTAATAAATCTTAAAAGAAGACCCGATCGACTGACTAATTTTATGAATAAATACAAGATGTCTGACATGAAAAATGAGACAATAATAAAGTTTGATGCGATAGATGGGAGTAAGCTGGATGTTGATAGTGTGCCTCTAACTGAATTAGCAAGAGCCGAGTTGAATCAATTAGACACGGTAGGATATAGAACCAAACATTATCAATTGACCAAAGGTGCTATCGGTTGTTACCTATCTCACGTCAAAATATGGGAAAATATATTGAAACATAAAGAAGAAAACATATTGATTTTTGAAGATGATGCTGATGTTCCTCCTAATCTTAAAAAAGACATAAACGAACAAATGAAATATATCCCTAACGACTGGGATATCGTACTCTTCGGTTTCGATTGCACCAAATGTATGAAATACGAAAACTACACAGAAGTCGAACGTTTTATGTTAACACACTGCTATATGATCAATAAATCTGCAATTGTTAAGATTATGAATTCGAACACACTGTTTCCAATAACACAACAGATTGATTCGTATATGAGTGAGTTGAGTTCTATAATAAATATTTATACTGTTAAGGACAAGTTGGTGAAACAGTTTATGTCACGAACTGACATACAGGCTCCTTTGATGAAAAAAACCGATAGAGAACGACTGAATATTAATGCACACGATAGAATTAAACTGTTATAATTATATAATATACATCCACAATGACAACAACTATGTTCAATTTCAGCAACACTATGGACAACCAAGTATTCAACAATCGTGAGGACATCATACAAGAATATAATGACAATATGTATGTTACAACTGACAATATTGATGACAATAGTGATAACGTTAAGTATGATGATAAAAGTGGTGATTTCAATAGGGAAAGTGATTCAATGAATAACGATATAGCGAACCAACAGGCAAAATTGGTTACACCAATGATTGTTAACGAGGATATGCCAGATATGAATTACAAACATAATTTTGTGGACAAAGACAATTACAATAAGTTTTTGAAAATGAAGTCTTCGCATGATATCCTAACTGTTTTCGTGAATACTTATTTCTGGGCACTATACAATATCGTAATCACCATACTATTGGTATTAAAATTGATTGAAATCTTTTCCGGATTGCAAATAATACCTTTTCAAGTTAACTGGGGAATAATGATCGTTAGTGTCATTATATTCGTTATTTACCGATCTTTCAACAGATATTCGCCTGTTAAAATCTCTTTTTAAATAAATAATAAAAAATGTTTGATAGTATTGATGTCTACTTGATGTATTTACCACTCTTTATGTTATTGTTTTTGATAATTGTGTTGTCAATCTACGTATATACGAATAAAAAATTAATACAGGAACTTAAGGAGGACAGTGAAGATAACAATGTAAGGGTTAAAAATATCATCGATGCAGTCAATTATAATGATAAAAAATTGTTAGAGAATCAAAGATATATATATAATGTGTATGAAGAGAATAATACGTTTACAGATCCGTCAACGAATACGGAAGTAGATGATGATAATTCCAATCAATATTACAATATGATGAAGAATTATGATGCTCTTATAAGTTTGACAAAATAAAAACTTAGTTATATTTAAAATGATAACATCTCTTGTTTTTTCACTGTTAGCTTTTTTTATTGTTGCGAGCACAACAGTGTTGGTGATAAAGAACAAATCTAAAGTTAATAGTATAAGTAAGAACTTTACTCAAACACAGCAACAAATAAGTAACGATAAGCATAGTAATCACGCACGAATGAATAACTTAGTGAATGAAATTAATTTAAATAATACCAAATTAGAAAACGAACAAAATGAACTTAAAAAAAATGTTGATTTGAACAATACAAAACAAAATGAAAAATTACAGAACTTGGATAAAAGGTTCAATTCCTACAAGAACATAACTACAGCTAACTTTATGGGTATGAATAATAGAATGACGAGTGAAAATCAAAGACTCAAAGACGACATCGCACTTAACGAGTCCAAAATTGCTGAAAACAGAAGATATACAGAATCTAATATAGATGCTATTAACACGTCCATGCAACAACAAAAATCTCAATTTGATGACTTTTATACTAATGATTATACTACTAATATATCCCGCTTAGACTCTTGGAACGAAACAAATGCTAGTAATCTAACTTCATTCATCGATTTTATGAGTCAAAGTATCATCGACACCAGTAATATGAATCTAAACGCCAGACAAGCATTAAACACTATTGTCAACACTAAATATGACAACGTAAATGATAGTTTAGGGAACTTTTTTAATATGGATTCTAACTTTGTGAACACACACTATAGTCAAACGAATAACAGTAATCTTTTTAGAGATTGGTATGATAATTATTACAACATTTCTTCCAGAACAAACTTCAACAATATGGACGAACTTATTCTTATGGCTGATCAAAAGTTCTCTACTATTGATACTCACAATTCTACATTAAGTAATTTACAAACACAAGTCAACTCAAATACTCGACAACTCGATCCTAATAATAATCTCTTTAAATCAAATATACAAGATTATATAAAAAACACGTACAACTTCGATTTGACTAATCTATCAACGATTGCGAGTAATGCACAAGATATTACAGCATTGAATAGTAATATTACATCTCTTAGTAACACATTGAATCAAATAGGTATTTTTGATGTACGTACCGAGGGTACAATTACACTAGATGATCTGTTCCAGAGTATTCAATCTAATCAACAGAGTATTCAATCTAATCAAGTTAATATTAATAATTTGTTTGATAACAAATTCAATTCGTATTTGGGATCTAATTTACCGGATTATTACAATACGATTTCGCAGAATATCAATGAAACAGACATCATATCTAAGTTGGAGGGAACTAATTTAAATTTGGCTAATTTATCATTAAGCAATAATTTAGATGTTACTGGGAATACAACAGTTAGTGGTGATATTGACGTAACAGGGTCGTTGTTCATTAATGGTAATGATTTTAAAGATCGTGTTAATATGAACAAGAACTATATTGATACTTTAGAGAATAAGGTATTCAACTTGAATCTTGTTGATGGTAAGAGTATACAAACTAAAGATTACTTGACGGAAGGAGAACCACTGATAAAGGCAAAAACAAACACTAAAACTGATACTGAAATACGAGCATCAACGGGTAATCAAGGAGAAAGTGTCGAACTTAAAGCAGGTGCGGATTTGATAATGTCGAGACGTAATTATTTTACAGAAACATCAAAGGTGGGGGGCAAATTGTTTGTAGACTCTTTCGATGATATAGGTACTAATGATTATGATCAATTTGGTTTCAAACAGAACCTTGATGGTGGTACAAAACGTTATCAATTCAAGGAGTCTCTGGGTGACAAACTTAGAAGTGTTGATTCTAATATAGATTCAATTAGAAGTGATATAGAAGGTATCAATAGTACCATTGAAAATGATGGGGTATCTAAATCCCAATTGTACAACGTTATTAACAATATATCCAACGACGATAAACTAATCGGTGATTACGGTAGAGGTCCCTACAATGAAATAAAAGATGTTAGTTTTAGAATCAATAATTTGTACACCGGTGTACCATCCCAAGCGTGTCTAGCCAACTCTGTAACGAATGACAGTCTTAAATGTAAGACTATCGACGAACGTCTAAGTTATCTAGAAACTGCTAATGCAGGTACAGATTTGTTGAGTCCAGCTATAACAGCAATCAACGGTATGGGTATCAAAAGTCAAAATGGTGTATATATAAACAGTAATGTAACTATGACATCAACACTTTCTGTATCAGGTGCCTCTTCATTGAATACATTGAATGTTTCTGGTGTGTTGACTTCAGAAAACGAAATACTTGTCGGGGAAACAGATTCTAGCAGATTGACTCTAAATAATATCAATGATTTACGTATCAAAAAATCAGGTGGTACAACAACACAATATGAAGGACTATCTGATTATTTTGTGGGAAAATCAAATATAGGGTATATCAAAAATGTTGCTGAATTAGCAGATAACTCTGGTTTTACAGTAACTAAAGGTGATGACACGACAACGACTATTTCATTCCCAAGTTCTCCTGCACATACGGTAGAGAATACAGATCTCAAAAGTATCGAAACTGTTTCCGGAATCGGATTCGGTGACATTCCTTCAACTGATCTTGATGTGTACAAATTCAAACCTTACAACAGCACAGGCAATGGTCTACTTGATACAACTGTTAAAATTCCAAAACGTTTCGTTTATAATGTTGATTCCAATGTTAATGGAACATATACTGTACAAAACTTTGATAACGGAGATATCAGAAATGTGACCATACAACCGGGGGTACAAAGTAAAAACGAGATTCTTAGTAAATTGAATGAGACGACCACATCGACAACAAGACCAAGGTTTGAGAATGGAATATTGTTGGGTAATCATTGTTTGAAAATAGATAGTGGTAAGAAATTACAGATATGTGAAAATGACTGTACGACTTGTGTCGAAGTGTGGGACTTCGATTCTGCACCACGACCCATTACAAGTACTTCGCCTATCGCAGAAACCAGCTAAATTATATAAATTTAATTAAAATATGAATGTATTATCTTTTTTATTATTCATAATTCTTTTCCATGGATTATCCTTTCTTTATATCTTTTTACTAAAATCTTCTTGCACAGAACATTTTAACAATTCTCCTTCTTTTGATGTCATCCTCGACAACGTATGTAACTCTATGGATGAAACACGTAACCAATACCACAATGGACAATGTGTCGAATCAACTTGTGAACTTGAAACCTGTGTTACTCTAGACGGTCAAACTGTCAACAGCAAAAAAGATTTTGTTAACGGATATTGTGTCTCCAAAACATCAACACATTCCAGTTTATATACTTCCTGTTCACAATACATCCCTCCACCAGTAGTATACCAACCACAACAACCACAACAACCAGTTTATCAACAACCACAACAACCACAACAACCACAACAACCACAACAACCAGTTTATCAACAACCAGTTTATCAACAACCACAACAACTAGTTTATCAACAACCAGTTTATCAACAACCACAACAACTAGTTTATCAACAACCAGTTTATCAACAACCACAACAACCAGTTTATCAACAACCACAACAACCAGTTTATCAACCTTTACAACAAGTAGTACAACAACCAGTAAGACATTTGAATATAGCATCACCGTCATCACCTCAATTTAGTATTTCGACTGTGTCTGCAGAACCGGTACCTGTACAAACTTATGCACAAATAAATAATATAGATAATTGTGCGGATGATGAGTATTGGAATAGTGATAATAACGAATGTTCTAGATGTGGAGATAGTTATGTACTTAAGAATAGGAATGCAACAACAAGTTCTGGTGCATGCGAAGAAATAATAGATTGTACAGAACGGAAAATAAAATGTTATACGTCCCCCAATTGTGATATAGAGTTTAGAGATATGACACGAGATGATAATACCAATACTTGTATAAAGCCCGATGATTGTACGATTAATTGTACAGGATCTATATTGCGTAAGTGTGGTTTGAATCCGAGACTACCTTGTGTTCACCCAGAAGATAAAACGTTTACGAAATACGAATACGACGAAGATTGCATATTACGTAGTATAGATGATAATACTCGAACAATTGAAAAATGTACGGGATGTAGACCATATAGGGACGAAGAAGGAAATACAATAAGACGACGTATTAGAAGAATAGATGGTGTTTTAAAGTGTTTAGATGTGTAAAAAGAATTATATAATAATTAATTAATTATTATGAAATATTTTGAAATTGTATGGATTATATTTGTAATATTGATATCGTTGGTAATATTATATAAATATAAAAAATATAGTGAACAATTTGTTCAAGATTTCGACGACATATTGGATAACAAATGCGCTGTTATAACTTCAAATACAAAAGATAATTATATTTTCACTACAGGAGAGTGTGTAAAAAATATGTGTCCAACAGAACAATGTCAACGTCTCTACTATGATACAAGAATTAATGAGTACTATTATGTTACGGAAAATTCACCTAAAATTGAAACAACAAACGATAATGATGAATTTTCGTGTGTAACCAAGGAATCTATTGAAGACAATATATATTGTGCTACCAATCCACCTTTGTGTCCTTATTTGGGTTTTACAGACGTTTGTTACGAATACAACTGTAATGACAATCAATGGATTACCAAAAATTACAAAAAACAATTAGATATGAATGGTGACTGTTATTGGAGAGATACCTTAACAGGAACTCTAAAAGACGAAGATGAACTGCAGACGTGTAGAAAAATACCATTAGATTGTTCTGCTTGTAATATTCCTTGTTCTACTTTACCTTCCCCAGGTGTGTCATTCTTAGACAATTATCAAAAATTTAGAGTATCCAAAGATGGTAACTCCTGTGAAATAGACCCTTCTTATAACTGTTTCGAATGCGACGAAACAGAAACTAAAGTCGCATACAAATTAAACTCTGACGAAAGACGTTTTGAAACAAAAATGTACAGAAAACAAGTTGTCTTTGGTGGTAAATGTGTGTATATGGATGATCAAGGTTATTGTCATCCTGACGAAACCGATGTTCCTCAATGCATCTTCGAAAACAACATTTATCCAGATAAAATAGATTGTCTTGATCATGAACAAATGACGTGTTGTAACTTAGATGATCGAGATTTTTTTGAAAAGACACAGTACAGGTCGATATTGAGTAGGGATGGTACTCGATGTGTGTATACTACAGTGGATGGATCTTTGAGTAGAGAAATAGAATTGGATGCACAAGACGGATTCAATTGTCCGGGTTACGAATACAAATTGTGTAGTGACGATCAACAGTTTAGGAATATTCACGAACAGAAGTGTACACCCTGTATGCCAGGAAGATATATGGTAGATAACACACAATTTACAGACGCAACTGCGTGTGAGGATCTACCAGATTGTACGGGACAATTTGATTATTGTTTCGAAAATCTGAACGAGGCAGGGACAGTACAGATAAGAAAGAAGTATAATCGCATACCAGCTGTAATAACGAGTCCAGATGGTTCACGACCAATAGCACAATGTGTATCAACAACACCAAATGATTGTATTTCACAATGTGATAATCCTGTGACAATAGAGAACGGTAACATCAGTGATGTTTACTGTGATAAATGTTCTGGGGATACCGAACTAAATCCTTTGAACTTCAAATGTGAAACAAAAATAGACTGTCCTCCCGAAAGACGTGAATGTTTTGATAGACATTACTATCAATTCTTCGACTATAACAAACAACAAGATGATCCATTTTCGCCTTGTATGTATGTTAAAGAGGGTATTACAAATGACAAATTGGAATTGAGTGATTGTGTTCAGGAGTGTCCACCGGAATATTTCAGGAATGGGGATAAATGCGAAATACCAGAATGTGAGTTTTCACGTAACATTGAAATCGAGTCGGTACAACCTTTGATGCCACAACCAGATGATGATGAGAAATTGCGTGTGTTAGATGGTATAGAGATTAGTAATGAGATTAAATATGATCGTAACTATTGTAAGATAAATAGAATGACCAAAACAATCGATATTACTTCGTCTACACCCAATGCGAACGTATGTCAAGTGAAACGTGATACTCCTAAAATTCCAGAAGTACAATTTGTTCGAACAGGAGACACATATAGAACAAACAGTTCATTAAACACAGAGCCAGAAATAAAAACAGGAGCAAGTGGTGATTGCCCTGTTGACTGTAGTTACAGTTTACAACCTAATTTAGTAGATAATATATGTAAAGATAGGAACAATAATAGATTAGATTATGGTCCCGGTGAAGATACCAAAGGTACCACAAAAAAAACGCATAATAAGCTAGCAAACACCAAACATTTAGGTAAAACGTGTGACGTCGCAAAAGATGAAATGAAGGCACAAATGTCTCAGAAGAATTATATAAAAGAAACGGATAGAGGAAGTAGTATTGAATTTGAGTATCAGTGCGATTTACCCCCCCGTGCGATAGATTGTATTCATAGCACCATGTGTCAAGTGTGTAGCGACAGAAATGTGTGTGACTTTAAAAAAGATTGTAGTATTAATATCTATACAAACTCCTTTGGAAGTGGGATACCTTGTCCTACAAACAGAAGTTTTACCGAAGATTGTCCCCAACAATGTGGTAATTGTCAAGATGACAACAATTCTCAATGGGTATATAGTGATCCTAGTGTTGATGACACTAACTGGAATAACATAACACCTCCAGAAATAGGCACATTATCCTTTACCAGAAATAAAGTTACCACAAATAAATGTTTACAAAACGGTAATCCAAGAAATGTTGGATTTGTGTTAACTAAAGAAACTAAAGAAATTGCACAAAGACCTTTATCACAACAAGAAATAGACAGTGTATGTAATAACGATGATAATTACGAATGGAATCCTATTTTGGAAAATGTGTGTGATTGTCACGAAGACAGTAATCGATTAGTTTCACAAACCGGAACCTACAAAAATAATGTTACGGTGAGAGGAATCAATGTGAGTTGTGAAAATAAAACTAGAAATGCAAATTGTTCAATCGTTTACAACACAACTAGATGTACAAATGCACGTCAAGCAACTCAAGATGAAATTAATCGTCGTAATGTATGTACCAATCCAGACAATTGGGAGTGGAGTGAAGGTCAGTGTCCTACGGATTGTACATACCCTGATCCAATTGATATTCCAAAACGAAAAGGTAACTTCAAAGAAGCTTATAACTTCCCATATACACACGCTGAATGCAGTCAATACGAGATAGGTGATGTTAGCATTCCTAAAACAAGATGTAATAAAAACACAACAACACAATACTGTATCAACGTTGAAAACGATAGATTAGCACAAATAGCGGCTGCTGAACAACAAGCACGCGAAAATCATTGCAGAAGTGTGAATAATTGGAACTGGATACAACCAACGTGTCCTCCCGATTGTACCTATACAGATTTACAATCACTTCCGTATACTAGAGGAACACATAAATTTCCTAATCAATACGATTGTACAGGTGTAAGTGGACTTCCTGATAGAAACACTACTATTAGAAATGTCCAATGTAATCGCGAAACATCATCAACATATTGTGTTAACATACAGAATGAAGCAGAAAGATCGAAATTAGAGTATTGTCAAAATTCGAATAATTGGGAATGGACTGATCCTAGTGATTGTCCAACGAACTGTACATACGACACGGGACAGACATTAAGTAGTGTTCGAGGGAATCAAAAAGATACGAGTACATATGATTGTAGTGATGTTGACGGATTACCTCAAAATAATGGTGTGTTACCAAGAGTATGTGACAAGACTAGAAGGTCTAGTAGTTGCGATCCATGTAATATAAGAGATGACAATGACACTGATTGTGATGATATGTATGATGCGGTGAAATGTTTAATAGAGAGTCCAGGATTCTCGTCGGTAGCAGTAGTCGGTCAACAAGTGAGTACAGTACCAAGTACAGTACCACAAATACCTTCATATCAACCACCACCGCATGTGTCAATACCGCGTGTGTCAATACCGCGTGTGTCAATACCGCGTGTGTCAATACCGCATGTGTCAATACCGGAACCGAATTGTGCTATTCAATAGAAAATTCAAAATATTTAATTAATATAAATTAATTAAATGATAAAAATTCTAGTATTATTTATTTTTATAATTTTTTCAGTTATTTTATATAATTTGTTTCTCAAACTAGAAGAAAAATTTAATAATGATTTCGATAAAGTCTTAGATAACAAATGTAGACTATTGTCTGGAAACAGAATGAATAACTACTTGGGTCCTTGGGATGGTAACAGATTTAGTACCATATGTAGCAAATATATGTGTGGTACAGAGACATGTAGTGTACTAGAACGTGACACTTCTCTAAGTCAAGCATATGGTACCAATTACAAATGGAATACACAAACAATGCCAAAAAAAATGAACGATGACCCATCCACTCAATCCTTTACCTGTTCCACCAACCACGGAACTCTACACAATTTACATAATACCGTAATCGACTGTCAACAACAACGATTCAACGATTATAACCACAATATGATAGATATGTGTTATGAATATAACAATACTATCAAAGAATGGGAGAGAAAACGGTATATTAAGGTATTAGATAAAAATGGTGTGTATAGTTGGAGACAAATCGGCAATATGAATATTGTTAAAAGTGAAGAAGATATATTAAATTGTAAAAAACAACCTGTAGATTGTTCTAAATCAAACTATTATTGTTGCGAACAACCCGGATATCCTGATCAATGTCTAACAAGACATCCTAATGTTAATGATCAACAGATAGAGTATATAATAGATCCAAGTGACAATAGTGGAGAGAGTTGTGTGACGTATGATGTATGTGGTGCAGAGACGTGTTCTTTGTCGACTAATTATGTAAAGAATTGTTGGAATTTTAATACATATACACGGAAATGGGAGAATAACTTATATATAAGACAATATAAGAATAATACGTGTGATAATTACTTTGATAGATTAGGAAATAAATATGATGAGTCGAGATGTGCTTATTTTGATGGATTACCCAGTCCTCCTTTCACAGATGAAAAATGTGCTATTGATAATTCGCCAATAACCTGTCAATTTATGACCGATACTGAAGATTTGTTCTCCAAGACTTATGAATCAAGATTGAATTTTAGGGGAGACGGTTGTATATACGAAGCCTTGTCTGGTGATCAAATACTAAACAGTGATATAAGTGGTAACAGTGATCTAAGAAACAATGCTTTATTTCAACAAATTTATCCACAGTTTCTGAGTGATAACGCATTATGTCCCGTGTTAACACCAGAAAACTGTCAAAATCCTGAACATTTCCTAAAAATGTATTACAACGACCCCAACACCTCTCCACAATGTCTAGAATGTCCTCCTAACACATATAGAAACGAGAAACTGTTAGCTTACGACGAAGATACAGCTTGTTCACCAGATGCTATATGTACACCTATAGGACAATGTAAGGATGATGATCCTAGTTGTATTAAATGTATGAAACGTTTGGATGATGATCCACACGGTAATAAATTTGAGATCATATATACACAAACAATACCAAATAAAGATCAATGTGTAGTAGAGGATGATAGTGTATGTGAAAAAAATTTAGAAGGAGACTATGTTCAGTGTGATCCCGATAATATTGTGTATTTTAGTGAAGGAGGGAAACGATTCTGTGATAATTGTGTGGATGGATACAAATTAGATGTGGATACAGAAGGAAATGTTGAATGTAGAAAGACGTATCAGTGTTCACAACAAAGAACGAAGTGTTTGGATGAGGATGGTATAGAATTTTCGTATCATACTTATAAGAACGAAAGTGATGAGTTTACTCCGTGTGTCTGGACAGACGAAATAACCGGTAATAAAATAGAGAGATGTTTAACAGAGTGTCCACAAAACACCTATAGGATGACTGAAGGGAATGAAGATTATTGCTCTCAAGTATTGAATTGAATTATCTAAAATATCTTTTTATTTAAAAAATAAAATGTTTAACATAATCATTTTATTTCTTATTTGTTGTATTCTGTTTTTAATTATTATCAAATTTAAGTCACCAAAAAAAATAGAAAAATTTACAGGACGACATATCACTATTGACGACGTTTTAGATAAACATTGTATAGATAACGCACCAAGTGGTTTAAATAATTATGATTGGAACAGGAGACAAGATATAGATGAGTCCAGATTGTGTGGAAGATACTCCTGTCCTACCGAAAAATGCCACACTCTCACTAAAGATTTATACAATTCTAGAAATCCTTATGCTTATCTATACGTTCAAAACAACGATAGAAAACAATGGTCTTCCAATGATGATGGTTCTGGATCTTGTGACACTAAGCACAATCCATCCAATAACATTTATTGTGAACCTAACGATCCACCTAGTTGTTTGAATGCCTATATGTTTAATAAACAAGCATATATGTTTAATACTGATTTGAAACGTTGGGAGACACGGTATATCAATCATTTTATGAATTCTAACGGTGTATGCAACCTACGTGACGCAAACCCTCCTTACAACACCGTTCAACTTAAAAATCTACAAAATCAGTTGTTAGATGGATTGATAACTAACGAAAAAGTGTATTATGATCAACCCGGTCCAAATTGTATGTTACAGTTTGATAGAACGGAGAACTATTATTATGACAGTTCGGTATCACCAGAGTTCCGTGTTTATATGGGTGACGGAACATTTACAGATTTCAATGATAGAACAAACGAATTTATTTGCGAAAATGGTGCTAGAAAAACATATGGATACACAGATAATACCGGTTTCAATTGTGGATGGATTGATCCAAGTGTTGATTGCGGTTCCTGTAGAAAAGAACGAAAAGAGTCTTGTTATGTTTTCGATTCAAATAGTAGAACATTTAAAAAAAGAAATTTTTTACAAACGTTTTACAATCACGATCTAGATAATTCGACGAATATGCAATGTGATACGTATATGGTAAATCCTAGACATAACGAACAGTTCGATAGAGAAAATCAAGGAGGTCCTTTTCTAGATGATCTAAGTGAATCAAAAGTAGACTCCTATCTTTTACAAGATTCTATACCATATGTTATTAATAAAGACGATTTTATATCATCAAATACTTGTACCAATATAAATCCTGATATGTGTGTAGATGATAACAGAACCTGTACTATGCTTGGTTCCCAACTTACAAAAACTGTCAAAGATCGTCTCCAAGGTTTTAATATCGGACTAAATCAAAATTTATATAATATTGATAACAAGTTTGTCAATGTAAATTATCAACGTAGATGGAATGATTCGGGTGATGGATGTGAGTATTGTGTGTTGGACAATAGTGGAGAGGTGATTGATGGATCTTGTGTTGGAACAGAACCGTGTGATGGTGCATTAACTTCTTTCGATTGTCCTATAGGCAAGAAGTTAGAAGTTGGTGTAGGAGGATTTGATATGTACTGTGTTCCGTGTGGTTCCAACGAATATTATCACGAAACTGAGTCAAATTGTAAATTAATTGACGGGTGTAACAAGGGTTCCTTTTTCAATCCTTTTAATAACATTGATAACGAGTTTAGATTATACAATCATAACACTCAAAACATTGTTACGGACAACTCCCCAAGTGTCGCAAATCGTGTAACAACAGATAATTACGAAATTCACAATTATGCATTCTTAGATAACAACACAACAAATCAATGCACCAGTTGTCCGGTGAATACCTATCAAAACAGTGTAAATTCCGTATCTATGGAATGTACTCCTTGTACTGGAAGAGATGATTTTGGTAATATAAAGTATGTTGATGCAAATAACAATTGTGTTGGATGTGTTAGACCAAACAACGAATATATTGATGATAATCCTAAATATATAAAATATGATGAGAATAACAAAAAAATTTGTGAAACTTGTCCAATTATCACAGATAAACAACACAGTGATCAAAAAATAGTTTCTATCTCCACTGATGTTGAAGGTGATGATGGTAAGTGTTACAGACAATGTATACAAAATAGAGCAATCGATAATTACACACTTATAAATACAGATGTAAATCAAGAGTATAATAATATAACAGAGTCCTATCCAAAGTGTGATATTCGTTGTGTAGACAACTATTATAACAGTAATGGTTCTTGTACACCTTGCCCAATAGGTACTTATAATTTGAATCCTACAGCAACAAGTTGTACACTTTGTCCTACAGGTACTTATAATGATGTAGCCGGTGGCGAATGTCAAGACTGTCCTGTTCCAACACAAGCTCGTTTGAGAAATAATGCAATTACCTCTCCCGAAGGATCCTCTAATATACGTCAATGTACTATCCAATGCGAAGGACATAGTGATACTCAAGTTCCATTTATCGGCAATACTTACGACTTTGATAATTGTCCCAAAGACGAATGTCTTTTAGGATACGATCGTCAAAACATTAATGGAGGGGGATACAAAATACTTGGTGTTGCTGGAGAACAAAACTCTTCCGGATCCGGTTTTTGTGAATCTACTGGTTCATCTGTTGACATTGGACAAGACTTCGAATGCGATTATGGATTCACCGAACAAAATACTGTAGAAACTTTTGTTATCGAACCATTTAATGTTGGTGAAACAAAGTATTGTTGTAAACCAGATATGACATATAATACTTCTACACAACAATGTGAGTGTAAACCACTTAGTTATTTCCAAGGTATACGATCACCTGATCAGTTAAAGCATGTTGATAATTTTACATACAACTCTTCTACCGGAAAATGTGAATCTCAATGCAGATTACCTTCTGTTAAAGATTACACTGGTATGTGTAAAGTTACTTGTACTAGTAGTCAATATGTAAATGTAAATACATCTTCGTGTGTAGATTGTCCAAATGAACTAAATGCTGCTAGTATGAAAATTAAAAGTGGTACATTAGGTGAATCTGTTAATGACTGCGAGGTCGATAGATGTAACGAAAACTACGAAAAATATTACGACTATGATGAAGGCAAATATAAATGTAGAGAAATAAACATAGAATGTAATTATTACAAAAAAGAAACAAATCCCGAATTATATCCTGTAAACAATTACACTTTTATTGAATCAGGTTCATCTTCTGTTAAAAATATCAGTAATAGAACACAACCGACTTATCACAAACAGGTGACTGAAACGATCCCTTTAAGTGAATGTTCCGAAAAAACAAATTCTTTAGATACTGATTGTCATACTACAGATATGGCACATATCAGTAATAAACAGATATCTAGTCATAATGTTCTTTGTTGTAATACTGATGTTGAACTACAAACGATTACTAGTCGTGAAGGAAAAAAATATACTTTGTGTTGTCCTGATACTACAAGTATAGTTTATAAGAAACATAATCATATAGATTATGTGGATTGTTGTCCTGTAGGAAAGGAGTTGTATGTGAGTAGTGATGGTACAACCACGGGATGTTGTGATCCGCAACCTATGACGGGTATAAAGCATATCTTTTTGAAGGAAAACGGAACTTGTGATTTTGAGTGTATAGATGGTGAAAAGAACGAAGATAATACTGATTGTATTCCATATACTAATTGTGATAGCCACATTTTCGAAGAAGATAATACAATAACATCTGGTGGATATAAAATCTGGACTCAAAGTAACATTGATTTAACAACTGGTGCTTGTCCTACTCAATATCTCTTAGATGGTCGCGATTTCGATTATTGGGAAGGTATGGACAGATG
>Ga0075480_10000157_pt1 | contig 35434 bp, 32 predicted proteins | sample DEB08_DNA_7_FD_81590 | JGI IMG/M metagenome (GOLD analysis project Ga0075480, IMG submission 81590) | Aqueous microbial communities from the Delaware River and Bay under freshwater to marine salinity gradient to study organic matter... | ecosystem: Environmental > Aquatic > Marine > Coastal ... | reverse complement strand
GTTCCTGGCATAGGTCCACAATGGATAGCGTCTAGAATGACCCACGTAAAGCCCATTCAAACATCAATTGCATTTGTATGGGTATTCGGATGAACCCTCTGAAACTATCCGAATTAGATTATGTTGGGGAATGGTTTAACTTTTAGTAGGTAGAGTAAGTAACATGAGGCCATCTAACATCCTATCTGCAGGTTTGCTTTTCTATTTACTTTTCATGCCTCTATTTGCATTCTTAGGTGACTTGAGGATAGAATGCGAATTATCAGGCGGTGGAGATTGTATTGAATATGCATACATGCAAGGTATTGCAACTGCGGGCATGGTTTTCGGAATACTTCTTTCAGTTGGAGGCGCATATAAGATACGGACTCTTGGCAAGAGCGGTAAAAAGAAATCAGGTGGCCTTTGGTTCGCATATGAAGGAGATGGAGAAGCTTCATCGGTGAAATATAGCGAAGACGGTTATTGGAAGTTAATTGATGGTGAGTGGGTTCCTACTGAAAAACAGATGTCTGCAATAAGTAGTGGAGCTGTTGTAGCAGAAATTAAACCAGATTGAATTCGGATGGGGCCCCTCTCGAAGGACGGGGTTCGTATCGGTACCGTTGTTATGAGTGGGTATGCGAAGGGTTGCCCTTCGTATCTGTTCAAGAATTCTTCTAGACTTATACAGAATTCAATGATTCATTTTTGCTAGTTGAACAAAAACTAGGCGATTACTTGTTATTGCTGCTTTACAACGGGATAACATGGCCGGTCCAATTCTAAGCCCAGATGGTTTGTGGGAATGGAATGGAAAAGACTGGGTCCCCTACAAATTATTACTTGATAACTATGATCACACAAATCTGCTACTTGATCCCCCCCCGTTCCATTCGTTAATGAAATAAAACCATACCATCCTATTCAGCCAAAACCCGTTCCAAACATGATTAATCTCCCTCTACCTACAAATGATGAAATAGTGCCTATGCCGACTATTAACATTCAAGATAGCGTGGTTCAAGGAAGTATAAACCAGAATGTGATACATCAAACTATTGCGAATGATTACAATGAAATTAATTCTCAATCATTACCGACTAAATCCGATGACAGAGAGATAAACAAACTACTCATTGGAACTGGGGCTGCCATATTGTTGCATGTGACTTGGATTTTAATCTCAATTCTAGCAGTGACAAAACTCAATGATCCAAGTTATCCAGAAAGCAAAATGAAGGGTTTGATAACTTGGATTATCATTTTATACATTCTTTCGGCATTAGTAACATTTTATGTAAAATTTGAGATTGAAAATAGTGCTAATCCTGAAGAAAATAACGGGTATGATTACATTAATTCGTTATGTCAAAAGTCCCTATTAATACCATTTGCAGTAGTTGCATTAATTGTAATAATTTCCCTATATCTAATCAAATTCGCTTTCCAAATGATGCTAGAAATGAGCAAACAATCATCATCAAGAAGCACGGGAACTTCTTTTACAGGTGTAAAATCATCTAATTCTGGAACACAACAGTTTGTTTGTAATAGATGCGGAAATGTGAAAGCCGGTTGGAGATTAAACGCAAATTGTTGTGGTCGTTCGATGCGCAAATTGTAATTTATTATGTTGAGAGGGGTTATCCGAAACCCCTTTGCATTTTATTTTCCGATACGAAGGGGATTCAGTGGGCCGATACAGACGCTACCCTTTGAAATGGATTAGACAAATAATCCAATCATCAAGATTAAGGCAAATCCAAGACAAAACAACGAGAATAGGATGTCTACAATCATCCCAACCATTGAACCCGTATTTGATAATCCGCTAGACATCTGCCAATCCGATTTTCCTTTGTAATGAACAGCATCAAGAGCGCTAGCAATACCAAGGAAAAAGCAACACGATGCGTTTCCAACAATAGCAGGGCCCTCATCACCCATCCCCATCCCAAATCCAAAAATCAGAAACCCAAAGTAAGACATTATACCGATTCCTAATGGGAGGTATGACCAATTTCTGTAATTTACTTCAGGAGAATAATTGAGGTTGACGTAAACTACTTGGGGCATTTGTTGCATTTGCGGTATTTGTTGCATTTGCGGTATTTGTTGCATTTGCGGAACCTGTCCATAGAGTTGCTGCGTCACAGGAATTTCAACCGGTTGTGGTGCCGGCGTGTGTGGTTGGTTTGGCGGTTGCATCTGAGATAGTTAACGGGGTAAATCATTTAATTACTTCCATAAAAATCAATTCATAAAGAAATTATTTCAGGAGATCGTCCTTTGCAATGTTGAATACTCTCTTACCTCGTGAAGTTATCTTCATTTGCCAAATTGGGTCGTTTGGACAAAACGTTCTTAGCATTTTTTTCCGCGACCAGTGGCGTTTAGCCTCGTTCTGGTCGAAATATTTCCCCCACTGAGTCCACTGATTTTCAGCCCGACTCGCCATCAATACATCAACCGGTTTGAAGGTTCCAAATTCTTGAGTAACAGTAGTCCATTTCAACTTATCATACCTATCCTCTAAGCCTTGATGTAAGTCTCCAACTATCTCATAACCCACTCCTTCATTTGGGTCGAGGCTTTCTACATGTCCGGGAAATAATTTGTCTAAATGTGCACGCTGATTTTCGGTCGTATTAGCTGAAATCAGCAATGTATCGTGACCGCTAGGGCCTAATCCCGTGTGTAAATCAATAGCCCATATGCGTGTTACATTTTTCAAGGTCTTGTCAAGCCACCCAAGCAAAATTCGGGGCCCATCTTGTAATTCAAAACCTCCGAATTGTATTGCCTTTGGATATTCATATTGCCCTTCAGCAACCCACTGCTTTAGATTGTTGAATCCGTGCTTCATTATTAATCTCAAAGCTTTCAGTTTGAACCATCTTTCTTTTTCTTTTGGAGGAGATTGCGGATTGATGAAATCCTTGATATGATGATAACCTTCTGGGGAACCGGAATATTCCTGATTCTTTGTGAGAAAGTTTCTATTTAGGTCTACATTATTTTCGTTAAACCTTCTCCACCACGCCATTCCGTAAGGGTTGATTGCATGGATGAAAATCACAGCGTGAGTATCAAACGGAGTCTGCTTAGCCATTTCATTCATAATTGCAAGTTGAATTGCACTTCCAGGATAACCTTCAACCCCGTGAATACCGCTTGATGACATCAGCACCTTTCCCGAATCAATATCGCCTACAATTGCGACATCGATACAAAGAGGCTCACCATCAGGCCCGACCATGTCAAGGTGTAGGCGTTCATTTGTCACCGAATGACCCGCTTCTCGAAGGTCGTCACAAGCGATCAGAAACCTTCCTGCCGCTTCTGCATAGGAATTAGAAAACCAGAAGCGCCCTTCCATATTTATCCTAGATGCGTTAATCGCTTGAATCTATGCTTTTCACAGCAGTCAGGTTTTAGTGCATTTTTTGTAAGGTAATTTTTACCAAAGGTTATGGAGGATAATCCACTTATAACGATGACAAGGTCGAGATTAGTGGATGAAATACCGCCCTTGACGCAGAAATCAAACGCGTTGTTTGAAACCCTGTGCACCCTTTGCTCATTTCATACATGTGCAGATTTAGCAAGCTTTCTCTTCACAGATATGTTCCGGGAATTGGTTGATTTTGAAGAAACCTGGATAGTTTTTGAAATCGGGTTATATCATGACCATACAAAAACAATCGAAGTAATTCCCACCACTGAGGGTGTAAAGTTTGCAGATACATCGATGAAGAATATTTTCCCGAATAACATAATCGAGGCAAAATCCGAAATCGATTGTGAAAATGCTTTACAGTCATGGTTTGACAGCCAACAATGAAAATCAAACAAACGCATCAAGGGTGATGTGACCTGATGCCACTTTTGGGGGAGATTCTAGGTTGATAGCCGATTTCATAGAATCAGCAATGCGCTTTACCACTGGCACTACAACCGAATTTCCCGCTTGCTTGTATAGGTGACAATTAGCAACATTTTCAGGTAAAGAAAACGATTTATCAAATCCTTGTAACATGAAACACTCCTTTGGAGTCAACTTTCTAATCCCGTGGTCTGTCAAAATTAATGGAACATTATGGCCACCTGTGCCCATATTGGCAGTTAAAGTAGGGCAAGCGTTGGATTTATTTTCTCTCACATAGTGTCTACGCCACTGATACATAGTGTCACTTCTCGTTATTGATTCTGCTAATTTATCATAAAAAATGCAAGACTCAGTATAGTAATATCTGTCCTCAACAGGATTTTCGAAATCGACTACCGCCGCAATTGTAGTTTGCAACTCCACCTTTTCAGGGAATCGGAATTTTTCAGAAACTTTGTTATCAAGGAATCCCACTATGTAGATGCGCTCTCTGATTTGAGGAATGTCACCATATTGAATAGCATTCATTACTTTATGATGTATTTTGTACCCCATGCTTTCCATCGATTGTCGAATGACAGAGAATGTTCGGCCACCGTCGTGTCCTAGTAGATTTTTGACATTTTCAAGGAACACCACAGACGGTTTTTTATCCATCATTATTCTCTCTAATTCGAAGTATAGGTTTCCTCTACCTTTCTCATCATCGAATCCTTGTCTATAGCCTGCTACAGAAAATGCCTGACAAGGAAATCCGGCTAGCATTACATCAAAATCTGGAATTTCATTTGACTTAACATTCCTTATGTCCCTTGTATCGAGAGGAATTACGTGATTTTGTTTGTAGGTTAAGGATGCCTTTTCACAAATCTCGTTAGCATAAACTACATCGAATCCAGCTTGTTCAAAGCCGAGGTCTATGCCTCCGACACCTGCAAAAAACGATGCACATCTAAACATTACTTTTCACGGACCTTTGGCGGATGTTAATAATTTTTATGGGCTCCAACTTCTGTGGGCGAATCAAAGATTTAATCACGCTAAATCGAGGCCTTCTGGCCTGATCTTGCTGGTTTCCAAAAGTCTGGGTTTTTGTTATCTGGATATTCCTAATAGTGTCGGAATTTAAACCTAAATCGTAAATTTTTGCCAAATCATTTTCCTTGTCTATCCAAACAAAGATTAAACATTTGAAAGGATGCCCTGGGCTAAAAGACGTCAACTCATTTCGACCGTCTATACTGGAAGTAGCCTTGATTTCAACAATGCTTCCGTCAGACATTGAAGCATCGCCACCTTCTTGATGATTCGGCATGAAATCTAATGCGTAGCATGCAAAAATTTCAGTGACAGCTTCAGGAATATTTGCTCCTCTGGAACTTTCTTCTCGCAGGGCTTGGTCATAGTTTTTCCAACTGAAGTACAGGTCGCATATTTTTTCGAATTTCTCCTTCGTCACGTACTGCATAATACTCCTTAAATGCAGGATTCTCTTAACTATTTGCAAATTATTCGCCACACGATATTTTTGATATTGTTAGCATGATGTAATCCATCGGAAAAACGATTCCTTGAAGTGCATGCGACTCACGGATTCAAACAAGGGGATGTCATGAAAGGCAAGAAACTCCGTGATGTTTTACCGGACCCCGACCCTGAGCAAACGCTTGAATGGCAGGAAGCGATTCGTGCTGTGAGTGATGCATTAGGCCCTGAAAGGGCCCATAGGCTACTGCTAGAAACCATAGGGGCTGCTCAACAGGAAGGTATTGAAATCGACGTAGTCAATACTCCTTATCTCAATACCATCCATCCATCCGAAGAGCCGTCATATCCCGGTGATTTGGAAATCGAAAAAAGAATCCACGGCGTAATCACTTGGAATGCAATGATGATGGTTACAAGGGCAAACAAAGCCAGCGATGGGATTGGAGGGCACATTTCCACCTTTGCTTCCAATTCCCATTTATGGGAGGTTGGCCAAAATCACTACTATCGAGGAAAAGACCTTGACGGTTGGGGAGACCATGTTTACTGGCAAGGGCACGCAAGCCCTGGAGTCTACTCGAGAGCCTGGCTTGAGGGGCGCCTATCTAGAGAGAATATCGATAATTTTAGAATTGAGTGTGAAGGTAACGGCCTTTCCTCATATCCTCATCCAAGATTAATGCCAGAATTCTGGGAGTATCCAAGCGTATCTATGGGATTAGGTGGCATGACAGCTATACACACAGCCCGTTTCAATCGCTATCTTTCCAACAGAGGTCTTGCAGATACCTCAAACTCAAGAGTATGGTATACGATGGGAGATGGAGAATCAGATGAGCCCGAATCACTTTCTCAACTATCTCTCGCAGGAAGAGAAGACTTGAACAATGTAATTATGATAATGAATTGTAATCTTCAACGGCTCGATGGGCCAGTACGTGGAAATTCGAAAATTGTACAGGAATTGGAAGGGCGATTCAGAGGTGCAGGCTGGAACGTAATCAAGATCCTGTGGGGTTCAATGTGGGATGATTTGTTCGCTAGAGACTCCGATGGCGTATTGGCAAATCGATTGCAAGAATTAGTCGACGGCGACGAACAGAGAATATTCACCAGCGATGCCGCAACTTTCCGAACTGAGTTATTCAACACCCCTCAATTGAAAGCAATGGTTTCCCACTTAAGCGATGAGGATTTAGAATCTTTAGCTGCAAACTTGGGTGGTCATGACATGGTCAAAATTAACGCAGCATACGCTGCGGCGGAGTCAAGTGATAAGCCAACCGTCATCATAGCTCGTACCATCAAGGGCTATGGTTTGGGCCCAGCCTTTGCTGGAAGAAATTCAACACACGGGAAGAAAAAAGCGGATGAAGATTCAATAAAGTGGATGCGAAATGATTTGAATTTACCATTCACCGATGACGAATTGAAAGAATATCCCTTTGTTGACCCGTCTTCAGTACCCGAGTTAGTCGAATATGTAAAAGCAAGAAGGAAAGAAATGGGTGGCTATTGTCCAGAAAGAAGAACGCCCAAATCAGATATTTCTCCACCAGGCGAAGATGGTTACTCAACCTTCGATGAGGGAACAAAAGGAGAAATGCAAGTTTCTACAACTATGGCTTTCGTTAGACTTCTTCGTAATTTAATGAAGGATAAATCGGTAGGAAACAGAATCGTTCCTATCGTGCCAGACGAGGCTCGCACTTTTGGAATGGACCCATTATTCGCTGAATTTGGAATTTATCATCCTGAAGGCCAACTATACACTCCTGTAGATCATAAAATGATAATGAAATACAAAGAAAGCGACAAAGGACAAGTTTTGGAAGAAGGTATTTCCGAAGCAGGTGCATTTTCAACATTTATTGCAAGCGCAACTTCTTACTCAACTCAGGGGTGTCCAACAATTCCGTTCTACATTTTCTACAGTATGTTCGGATTCCAAAGAGTCGCGGATTTGATTTGGTCGGCCGCCGACCAAAGGGCTCGAGGATTCATGATTGGTGCGACCTCAGGTAGAACCACTTTGAATGGTGAAGGGCTACAACATCAGGACGGACATAGTCTATTGATGGCACATACAAATCCGGCTGTTAGGGCCTATGACCCGGCGTTCGCATACGAATTGGCAACAATAATCCGAACTGGAATTGATGAAATGCATGTAAATGAAAGAGACGTGATGTATTACATTGCTGTGTATAACGAAAATCACCCAATGCCACCAAAACCAAGTGGAGTTGATGAGGGGATCGTTAAGGGGCTTTACAAACTGAGAAGCATTCCAAAGAAAGAGGGCCCAGTAGTACGGTTAATCGGTTCTGGGCCAATTATGCTACAACTCTTAGCCGCTGTTGAAATTCTCGAGAAATACGGAGTAATGTCGGAGATATGGTCTGCCACCTCTTATGGTGAATTAAGAAGAGAAGGACTTGATTGTGAAAGAGAGAATAGATTGAACCCTTCCGCAAATAGAAAGCAACCATATGTCGAAGAAATGCTAGGTGATGGCAAATATCCAACTATCGCAGTAAGCGATAATCAAATTGCAGTTCCAGACATGATTAGACAGTGGGTCGGCGGAGATTATGTTGTGTTGGGAACAGACGGATTTGGTAGGTCAGACACTAGGCCTGCATTGAGAAGATTCTTCGAAATCGACGCTCAGCACATCACTTTAGCAGCATTATCAGCTTTGGTTAGGGACAATCAAATCGGTAACGAAATTTACGAGAAAGCAGTGAATGAGCTTGGAGTCGATAAGGATAGGAAAGACATCACCACCCTTTGATTATTCAAAAAATTCACTTATTTCATGCAGTTCTTTCCTTGAAATATCAGGAACCTGGGCACTATCTGCAGGATACCCTACCGGTAGAACGAGCATAGCATGTTCGTGCTGTGGTCTTTGCAGGATTTCTCTCAAGAAACCCATTGGAGATGGAGTGTGCGTTAAAGTAACCAATCCCATATTGTGGATCGCGTGAATAAACAAACCAGCGGCAATTCCACAAGATTCGGTTGAATAATATGTTGGGCCATCTTCACCATTTTGTCGTTTTCTTTTCGTCTGTCTGAACAGAACTACAATCCATGGCGCGTCTGTCATGTGTTCCTTTATTGCATCAGTTCCAAGGGGTTGTAGAACCTCTTTCCACGCATCCGGCATTCGCTCATCGTAGGTTTTCCTTTCTTCTTCCTCAGCGGCGTCGCGCATTTTCTGCTTTAACCCTTGATTACTGACCGCAACGAATGTCCAAGGCTGAATATGCGCTCCACTTGGGGCTGTCGAAGCTGACTTAATCGCCAACTCTATCAATTCTTTAGGTACATGGCGATTCGAAAAATGACGAGTAGTTCGCCTACCATCCATCTGCTCAAAAAGACTCTTGGCTCTAACAAACATCTGATCAAGGGGTATTTCACTCCAATTGAGCGGAATAAAACCCTCTTTCGTCAAGATTTCACCTCAGGCATGCGACCCCGAAGTCGAAGCCACGTTTCTGCTGCGAAAGTTAGCGCATATAGGGATGCTATCCAAAGGGTAATTCTGTCGTTATAATCTACATCTTCACTGATTAATAGCATGCAAAGCCAGCTTAGTGTAACTAGGTCGAGGGCCCACCTGAGCCCCGCCATTATCTGTTTCGAATTAGATTGCATATCTGTTAACTGAGAATCCGTCAATACCGCAGTTAAACCTCTTAATTTTGATAGAGCATTTCCTCCATTCCATTTGATATTTCCAAGTTTAAATCGATTCCACAAATCGATTACTAAGAACAAAGTTACCCAAACAACTACCACTTCTAACAGTGGCTCTGCTCCCAGTAGGTCTAATCCGTTGAATGACCAGTAAAACAATCCCCATAGCCATGCAATAATGATGATTTGTGACCATCTTGCAAATTTTGATAGTTTCAAAAGTAGCACTCCGTCATGAGAAAGTAGCATTTCAAGTGAAATTACCAAACCAACACTCGCAGTCAAAACAAAACTTCCTGCAAGCCACCACCACTCTAGAGAGGAATCTCTCCATGCAACCATCAATGCTATGAGAGTCCAAGCCATGATTAGAGAGGTTGTTGCGTTGACTGTTGCCTGCATTACATACAAAGGGTCCCTTCCGTCTTTTAGGACGGATAGCCCACCCATCAGTTTCACCTCGAAAGCAGAATCATCTACAATTCCATGCGCAGCCGCAGTCATTCCACCGATTGACTTTATTCTGGCAGATTCAACGATACTTACGGTGTCTTCTCCTGCATCACCCTTCCATACGGACCCTTTAGCCGCCGCGGTCGCAGCACCCTTCCCTCGAGACCTTCCAGCGCCACTACTCCTTGCCTTAGCCCAAGCTCTGATTTCAGGTGTTGTGACTTCTTCTACCTGCTCTTCGTTTAGTGGGGCTCCGTGGTCTGTGTATAACCATCTACACTGAATCGGTATTGGAGCGGAATCTACGTCCGGAGCAACCATTTGAAATTGCCCAGGGCCTAAGGTTGGTAATTCCTTGACTAAACTTTGGTCGCCACCACTTTCTTGCAACAAGTGTCTAACCTTCTCAACATCTTGGGGCTGAGTAAATCTTCCAATGAATGTGGTATTGGCCTGTGCAAGAATTTTGTAGTCTACATCGGATACGTTTTGCGTAGCTAAAACACAGGCAACCCCGTACTTTCTTGCTTGCTTGAATATCAATTTAATCAGGTCTTTTGCTGGAGGATTTCTTGGATGAGGGGGTAAATACGGAGCAACTTCATCCATGAAGAACAATAATTTCAATTCCCCCTCAGCAGGTTGTTGGGTCAGCATCCAATCATACAATTCTCTTGATAGTTCTTGAACGAAATATTGCTTCTGTGCCTCATCTTGAATGGTGTTAAGATAAACGATGTTAAGAGGAGTTTTACCAGGCATCGCTGGCTCGCAGAAAGAATCAATATCTATTGGGACACCGTTTGAAAATAACAATTGGTTAACTCCACTACTGAACGCCGCCAATCTTCTAGCGAGATCATTTCTCGTTGATTTCGGTAGCATTTCATCGTAATCTCTGAGGCCATGTTCATACATGATTTCGTCCCATGGTGGCAATTCAGGAGCTTCACCGTCCTCAACATCAATAAAGCATTCAGGATATAACACTCTGGTGAAATTTTCCTGAGGCTCCTTCACAACCTTTGCCAATCCACGAAAATCACTGACGTCGAGCCCTAATCTCGTACCGTGAACCAGAATTTCATACAGGAATGGTTTTACAACCTTACCTTGCGTTTTTTCCACGTCAAATCCAGCAAGGTTACTAAATCCAGCAGCGACCATGTCCCAAGCTGTAATTGCTTCTTCAGGGTCTAAATCCGCAGGGGGTGATCGAAACGGGTCGATACACAAAGGAAGGCCCTTTGAACGCAATGGAGTCCAAATTCTTACTTCCATTTTTGACATCAATTTTTTCATTCTGTCAACTTCTCCACCATGTTGGCGCAAATCATCTTCATCAATACCTAGAGCAAGTCTTGCCAAATCTCCTTGAGGGTCCAAAATCAAAGATGGAATCCCAGATAGTGCAGCTTCTTCGATGACCGTCTTTGCCATAACCGTCTTACCAGAACCAGTTGAACCTAACATGGCAGCGTGCCTTGCAAGAACCATTTTGTCGATTTGAATGATATCCCCGTTGTCTCTTCTTTCACCAAGTAGCATTCCTTTTGCTCTAATTTTCTTCCTTGGCTTTTCCTTGGGATTTTCCAAAATTTCGTCGACGAGGTCCCTAAGATGTGTTGGACCCTCTTCCGACATAGTCGCTCCAATTGTGCATACCCTCTTGAGGATGACTGCAAAATTCACGGTTATCAGACACACTCAAGCGTGGTAACATTTTCGCCGTGACATGGAGCGCATTCCGCTTGCGAAGCCGTTTTGGGATGATGAATGCCAAGAAGCGGCAATCAATACTCTATCAAGCGGACGTTGGGTTAAAGGCCCACAATCAAAAGCCTTCGGAGATGAATTTGCAAAGTGGTGCGGAGCACTTGCGGCAGCACCGTGTCAAAGTGGCTCAGCTGCCCTTTGGGCCGCCCTTCGATTGTTTGATATTGGTCCAGGCGATGAGGTAATTGTACCTGGAATGACATTTATCTCAACCGCAACATGCGTGAGTTTAGTCGGCGCAACGCCGGTTTTTGCGGATATCGAAGAAGACTACTGGTGCATATGTCCCGATGATGTCGAAGCAAAAATTACAGAAAATACGAAAGCAGTCATCGGAGTACATATTTTTGGCCAACCGTTTTCACCAAGAATTCGAGAAATATGTGATAAACACGGGCTGGCCCTAATTGAAGACGCTGCTCAAGCACACGGGGCAGTGCTTGAAGGAAAGATGGCCGGGTCTATCGGTGATGTTGCTTGCTTCTCTTTCTTCCCTTCCAAAAACATGGCAGTAGGCGGTGAGGGTGGAATGATCTGTACAATCAAACCCGATTTGGCTACCAAGCTCGACAGGATAGTAAACCATGGCCGAAATCAAAATCTTGAATCTATTGAGTTGGGAACAAATATGCGGATGAGCGAGGTAAATGCTGCAATTGGAAGAGTTCAGTTGAAACATATTGACAATTGGGTTGATAGAAGAAGTCAAAACGCTTTGAAAATCAAACATTCAACCAAGGTTAGGCAAAATTGTGTACACGGGTGGCACCAACTTTGCATAGAAACCGATAATCCCCAGGAATTGATATCTAAAATGGATGAAAATGGAATAGATGCTAGAGTTCACTATCCACTTATTTTGAATAAACACGCGGTATACAAAAACCATTTTCAGCACAAAATCGACCTACCTGTAAGTGAAAGGATTTCAAAAAAACTCGTTGCAATTCCAGTTCACCCAAGCCTATCTCACAGTGATATAGAGAGAATCAATTCGAGTCTGCGTCCTTAATCATGTTTGACAAAGCTGCGTTTGACCAACCTCGCAAATTCGTTAATTCTAACCGAGTCCATTCTGGAATCTCGATTGATTGCTCCTCGGATTCTAATTCAACCTCGGCAATAATCAAACCAGCAAGAATGCCTTCATACTCGTCTATTTCCCAAAGCATGCCGTCATTATTTTCGAAGAGGTACCTCGTTTTTCTTATTCCAGGAAGCCCTGAATTAGAGAGTTTTGCCCACAGTTTTTCGCCAACTTCCCACTCAAATTCTGTACCCGCCGCTCCAATTTTACGACCCTTTGCAGTTAGTATATACGTCCCTGCATAGTTTCGGATTCTCCAAGTTACAATATCTTGCAGATTCTCATCGATGTCCATAATGTGCAAATTTTGGTAAAACAAACTCCCATCGACAAGACTTACGTCTTTAAGATAAAATTGCAAAATCTGTTTTGAGATACCTTCTCGCCAAGGCTTTTCATTTCTGCCATCAACAAGAAACCGCCTTTCGATTTCGATGGCCATCAAACTTCATCCTCTATTTTTTGAGTACGTGCCTTTGACATTAACTCATCATCAAGAAACCAAAATGTTGGGGTTTCCTCAAGGTGCTTGTCCCAGTGTTGAACCGTTCTTGCCCATATTTCCGAATCAGCATTCGACTTACAATAATCGAGAACCCAATCCATTTGTTTTTGCATCTCCTCATCTTCTGGACAATTTCGCTTTAGGCTCTCAGCAGTCAACGCCATGTTCATCATAAACATTGGAGAAAGCGCGTACGTCCAAAATGGGTTTCGCTCAAAATCTACGCTTCTTTGAGCAGTCCATAACGAAAATACCCTGTCATATAGATAGCCAACACATAAGACAATCAGAATCAATCCAGCGAAGATACTGAGCAACCCAATGTAGGTTGCAGGAATGCCTAGAACGGAGTTGCTGAAACAAAACTCTTCGTCACATTTATCGGAAAATCTCCAACTGACATAATCCCACAAAAGGAGAGTCAGTGTCGAACCAAGAAGGCCCAGGGAAATGATAGATTGAGATTGTTGCATACGCCAATATTGACGCATTACCCACTTCTTCACAGGGTTGATGCTTGAACTTGTCATCAAACGCCCACGGACACTGCTTATTCTTATCTTCATGGGTTAAATTGTCCAACAGATATACCAATGTTGCATTATATGACTAACACCAGCGTTATCACATGGCGCAGAGGAAGATTAACCAAAATTTACCAGTGGTTTCGATAGTCATGATACTATTGATGACTCTATCAGGATGCTTGAACATGGCGTCCGAAGAGGTCGTTGACGAACCAATTATTCTAGAACCATATCTCGGCGATGAAGTCAAGAGAGTTTACGGGTCACCTGACCTACAAACCTTTGATGACTGCGCAGCGTTAGAGGTTGCGTTGAAAGCAAGCATTGAGGAAGAAGCAAGGACTTCACTCCTCCAAGCGGTTGAAGAGACGTATTACTACTGGGGTGGTGGATGGTTAGAAGATGGCGCTGAAATGGCCATGGACGACTCATCAGCAACCTCTGGCTCTAGTGCTCCTTCATCGCAAACAAGAACCGAAGGGACAGATTATTCTGGAACCAATAATCAAGAACAAGGCGTAGACGAAGCGGATTTTGTAAAAACAGATGGGTATCACATTTACTTCCTCGATGACGGGGTACTCAACATTATGGATGTCCCCGAATTTGGGCAAATTGAATTTGCATCCTCCACTGAAGTAGAAGGATATCCTTCTGCAATGATGCTTGATGGGCACAACCTCGTTGTGATATCATCAGTATACCCTTGGGCTCTGAATAGCGAAGATCCACTTACCGATAGAATGGGTTGGGGCGATGCTTGGAATGGATGGAGGACTAGTGCACTAACCAAATTTACGGTGTACAACGTTTCGAACACGTCTGAGCCATCGGTCAGCAGAGAGTTATACATCGAAGGCAATTACATGACTGCACGAGAGGTTGACTCCACTGTAAGGGCAGTAACTCATGCTTGGATGGATATCCCCGGATTGAAGACTTGGCTAGAATATCCTGAAGGGTATTGGAATCTTGAATATGATGACCCTAATAGAAGAGTGATTAGAGAACAGGCAGCAGCTGCTGCAATGATTCACAATAGTGAGGTTCTTCGCGAAATAACACTTGAAGACATCCTCCCTCAAGTCCACGAGAGAGTAGATGATGAGATAATTACACATCATATGAGCGGAGAAGATTGTTCAGACTTCGTAGCGCCTCTTTACTCGTTTAACAAAGGATTTACCAGTATTTTCACAATCGACCTTTTATCCCAGGATTTAGAATTTGAAGCAGACCACATAGTTGGCAATTGGCCAATGGTTTATGCTTCTCAAGATGTTCTTGTAATCACAGAAAATGCATGGGACTGGTGGTGGTTCTGGGGCAACGACGAAATGGATGAATCAACAAATATCCATACCTTTGACATTAGTCAATCAGGAGTTACTTCATACACCGGCTCCGGCAGAGTTGACGGAACAATCCTGGACCAATTTTCAGTATCTGAGTATGATGGAGTTGTACGTGTCGCTACAACAACTGGTCAATGGGCGCGATGGTGGATGGATAATCCTGAACCAATGCAAAGCCATGTTGTTACCTTCGGCCACGCATTCGACATGGATTCTGGAAAACACAGCCTTGAAGAATTAGGTAGAGTGGATGGAATTGCTTACAATGAATCAATTTGGTCTGCAAGATTTGTTGAAGATAGAGCATACATTGTAACATTTGAGAATATGGACCCTCTTTGGACTATTAATCTCTCAGACCCGACCGACCCTAAAATTATGGGTGAATTAGAGGTCCCAGGCGTGTCAACTTACATCCATCCTCTTTCAGATGATGCTATTCTAACCATTGGATTGGGTCCAGCTGATGAGGAAACGGGCCTCGGCCTTGATTGGAGCCATACCCGACTTTCTTTGTTCGACGTATCGAATTTTTCTGACCCTCAACTAAGTCAGGTACTATCGCTGTCTCCGGTGGAGAACCCTAATGACGGCTGGAGTTGGGCATATTCAGAAGCTACATGGGAACACAAAGCATTCCAGTATTGGGCTCCAAAAGGGATGCTTGCCATACCAATGAACACATATCGTTACGATTACCATTATGATAGTGAAGGGAAATATCATTACGATTATGATTGGGTAAGTAAATTGATGATCGTCAATGTTTCAGAAACAGGATTGGAAATTCATGGCGAAGTGGATCACTCAGAATTTTATGATGATGAGGAAACTAGGTGGTGGAATTCATACAATATCAGAAGGTCAATTTTCATGGGAGATTACATCTACGCAATATCTCATGGAGGCATAACAGTAACTCATCTCGATACACTAAACGAAACTGATTCTCATCAATTTGAACATGATTATGGCACATATGATACAGTTGAAACCGAAGAAGAGTACCGTGAAGATGAATGCGACGACTCGCCTGATTGCTCCGAATCTGATTCTTCTGATGGGGTTTCTTCAGAATCCGGATATTAGGTAAAATCAAAGATAGTCGCCTTTTCGGTGTAGTATGCTCAATGTTGCAATACTGGGTTGCGGACGTTGGGGTAGTAACCATCTGAAAGTTTTGGCAAGACTCAGAGAAGAGGGAATAGTCAGAAAAATTTCCGTGATTGATACATCTCAAGATGCTAGAGATAGGGCGGTTTTAGCCGACATCACAAAATCATCTATTGATGGAGTAACCGCTGATTTAGTTATCATAGCTACTCCTTCTGATTTACATTCCTCTCAGGCAGTTGAACTAATTCAAAAGGGATATCACGTTCTTGTGGAAAAACCATTGGGAAATACTGAATTTGATGCGGCCGCAGTAATCTCAACAGCCCAGGAACATGGAAGGTTACTTTCAGTTGGCTTACTCCTCCGCCACCATCCTGCTATTAGATTAGTACAGAATCTAATATCAACCGGGAAGTTAGGAAGGCTTGAATCGCTTAGGTTTGTAAGAAGGTCGACAAGGCAACCATCGCACGGAAGTAATGTAATAGAATCGATTGGTGTTCACGGCATCGACCTACTTTGTCACTTGTTGGGTGAGGTCGAGCCTAGCGCAATAAGCGTTGAAGGAGACGAGATAGAATCAAGAATAGTCTTAGAATATCCTCACGGGATTGAAGGATTGATCGATGTAGCGTGGAATGCAAATAAGGAAAACAGATCGGTTACAGTAATGGGTTCAAATGCAAAATTAATTTTTGATTTGAACAATCATAATTCAGTTACATTATACAGAGATGGAAATGAATACACTCTCCAATGCGATGACAAATATTCGCCTCTTGAGGCGGAAATCAGACACATGTTAGACGGCATAAGCGCATTTAATCAAGGAATAAAATGGATTCAAAACCCATCTCATGGTGCAGTTCTAAGGGGTGTGAGGTGGACGGAGAAAGCAATAGCCGCAACACCCCATGTAAGGCCACATTGAAGAATCAAAAGTTTCTCGCAGAGGCATGGCCGGAGCAGGAGCAGCCGAAGATTCCGAACCGTTGTTTGTTTTGGAACCCCTTCCTGAACTTTCGAATGTAATATCTTCGTTTGGAAATTCTAACCTTTTGATTCTTGGAGGAAGCCTGATTTTAATGGGCTATTTCATAGTCAAATTCAGCGACCCTTTCCAAAAATTATGGACTGCCGGACTAACGAGTGTATTGCTCAATTACTACATTACGGACTCACTATTCTATTCCATGATTTTCACCAGTGTATTCACCTTGGTGTTCATTATGGTGTGGGCTGGAATAAGGTGGGAAGATGTCAAGAAAGCCTTAGGAATTGATAGAGCAAGAATTCTGTCTATAATATCGTTCATATTATGCACTTGGATTATGGTCGTTATTGGATACTCAATCGGAATGCCAACAGCTCCCGGAATAGTAATTTGTTCAATGGTTACGGCTTATCTATGGTGGACATATTACTCTCTTGAACCAGCAAAGGCATAATTGCGAAGTGTCAAGGACTACAAACACATCGAATAACTATGGCGACATTCGCTAGTCACCCAGAACTACCTCAAATTTTGGAGGACTTAATAGCCCCTGACGTTCACACCCTATTCCTCAAAGCGGACTGTGCTCCCCGGACAAAAGCAGGCGGAATTGGCAATCTAAAGTTATCAGAAGTTGAAGGGGCCGACGATGGAGAGTGGAATAATTTACGACTTGAATCACTTCAAGAAGAATTGATTACCATAGTAGAGGAGAATCAGGATAGGTCTGATTGTTTTCTAGAAATCGATAGGAAAGGGTGCCAAGTAATTCAGTTGGGTGACCTGCGAATATCATGTGCGTGGCCACCATTCGCTGATGCAAGAGAGATTACCATAGTAAGGCCGGTAGCCAAACTTTCTATTTCTGATTACGACCTCGATTCAAAATTAATCAGTCGACTATCGGACCACCACCGTGGAGTTTTCATTTGCGGAAGACCTGGCTCAGGAAAAACTACTCTCGCCCAAGCAATAGCAGAATATCTAGACGACGATGTTGGAGCAATGGTAAAGACGATGGAAGCACCCAGAGATTTGCAACTTCCTACAAGAATTACACAATACGCACCTCTAGAGGGGGACCTCGAAAAAACAGCAGAAATTATCTTCCTCGTGAGGCCGGATTTCGTGATTTTTGATGAGGTTAGGAGAGCAAGAGATTTCGAAATATTTGCAGACGTGAGATTGGCGGGAGTTGGTTTGTTGGGTGTAACACACGCCAACTCGGCTTTAGAGGCAATTCAGCGTTTAATCGGTAAAGTGGAATTGGGATTGGTGAGCCAGGTACTCGATACCATCCTACACGTTGAATCTGGTAAAATTCAACAAGTTCTCGAACTTAGAATGACCGTAAAACCACCAAGTGGCATGCAAGAAGAATTGGCAAGACCAGTTATCGAAGTAGTCGAATTTCCAAGTGGAAGGATAACCCATGAAATGTTTGCATTCGGCTCTGAAATAGCAGTTGTTCCGGTGGATGGGAAAAACTCGGGTAGCAGGTCGGCAGTGAATAGTTTAGCAAGGGATCAACTCGTTCAAAAAATCAAGCAGTGGGTAGGAGTGCAATGTGGAGTTAAAATAACAGGCCCGAATTCAGCAGAAATTTATGCTCCAAAAGGGATGGTTTCTACACTGATTGGTAAGGGTGGAGAAAACATACAGTCACTCCAAGATGAATTGGGTGGAATGAAATTATCAGTGGCTTCTTTTGGAGAAATGCCAGATGATGTTTATGTCGACATAGAAGACCCATATGAAAATCTTGAGCAGAGGGCAAGGCATTCCAAATCTTGGGAATATAGTAAGAAGGGTGGAAAGAAATCTAAGAGACGACGAAGATAATTTTTCGCCCGACAATCTCTTGAATACCTAGTCCTTTGCCTAAGGTATGGCCGGCATGCTTGCCCTAACGATATTGGCGAGCAGTCTCACGACTGTTGCCGATTGGGCTGGCTGGCATTATGTGTGGAGACATGAAAGAATAGGTGACGAACCAACACCAAGAAACCATAGTCCATCAAGCGTTTTCATCTCATATTATCTTCCTTTCATGCCTACCCTAGCAATCATCCTCGGACCATCCTTATTGGGTCTTTACAACAATGGGTTTGAGAAAGTAGCTACAACGGTTTTGTATTGTATGATGGCAATTCTAACCGCAGGAGTATCTGCAAGTGGATTTACTGTAAAACAGAGATATGCCGAGGAGAGGAATTCTAGGGAACTTATCGATAAAGAGGAATCACTACCCGAAAGCGCATTGGAGCACATGAATTGGACGATTTCTTTATTGGCTATCTCATCATTGTTTTGGGCATATCTCCTGTTTGCTTGAAAAGATGGATTCATCAATGGGTGCGATTAGGCATGGTTTGATGGCACAATCACCTGATGGCAGCGGGACTGGGCCAGTTCGCATAACAAGAGAATCAACATCTGTAACTAGTGGCCCGACTGTAAGCCAGAAATTGGTTTCAGCATCCGCAGCTTTTGGAAATGTAATCAAAGGAACATTTGGCCCAAACGGGCTTGACAAAATGTTATACAAAACAAATGGCCAAGCAGCGGTAACTAATGACGGAGCGAAGATAATTGCTGAATTATTGGTCAAACATCCTGCGGCAAAAGCGTTTGTTAGTTTAGCTGAAAGCCAAGAAAATGCATGCGGAGACGGTGTCACGGGTTGCATTATTCTTGCGAGCGAGTTGATGAGCGAAGCTGGCCGATTGCTTGAGAGGGGAGTCCACCCATTGATTGTTGTAAAAGGATATCAACAAGCTCTAGACGTTACCATAGATGTAATAGAAAAAAGGAATGTAACTGGTAAAGACAAATTGGAAAGCGTCGCAAGAACAGCCCTTGTTGGACGTTCAACCGAAGGATCACTGAATCATTTATCATCGCTAATTTCTGAAGCGGTATCCAAGATCCCAGACTCTGATTATGAGCGCGTTCGCATGGCTAAAGATGGTAGAGGGACCCCCTCATCCTCGTATTTAGTAAACGGAATTTTAATCGAGAAAAAATTGACTTTAGACAGGATGCCAAACTCTCTCGAGAATTGTAAAATTAGCGTACTCTCGTGCCCCCTTGAAATAGAGAATTCAGTCGTTTCCAGCGAAATTGAAATTTCAACTCCCGAACAATATGAGGCTTTTATCGAAGCGGAACAATCCCAAATAGAGCACATAGCAAATTCAGCAATCGATTCAGGGGCAAAAATAATCTTCAGTACCGAATCAATCGATACAAGAGTTTTGCACATGTTTGCAGATGCAGGAATTTATGCAATTCCAAACCTCGACAAAGATATTGCAGAGGATGTGGCTGAAACTACAAATGCAATGTTGTGCGACCATCTTGATGATATGAAATCCTCCCTTGGCGAGGTAGACAGATTGAATCACCAGAGGTTGGAAGGAAGTGAAGGAGTCAAGGAGAGAGTACTAATCGAGTCGTCTAAATTTTCAGGGGTTGTTACAATCGTAGTCGGCGGTACAGATGGAATTGCTGCTGAGGAAACAATCCGTGGATTATACGATTCACTCCGTTCCTGTTGTCTGGCTAAGGAAGATGACGCAGTTCTACTCGGTGGTGGAAGTTTACATGCCGCCGCCGCTCTACAAGTTAAGGAAGAGGCCGAAACAAATTCTGGGAGGGAAAGATTAGCGATGGAAGCATTCGCAAGAGCGCTTGAATCAGTGCCGGCAACCCTTGCTGCAAACAACGGTAGAGAAAGAATCGATACTTTACTAGAACTACGGTCAAAACACAGAAATGGCGAATCTGATTATGGTATTTCAAAGTCTGGCCAGCCAGCAAAAATTGAGGACGTTTACATTCCAAGTTATACCCTTGAGCACTCGATTTCGGCCGCCTGTGAGACAGCATGTGGATTATTGAGAGTAGACCAGGTAATTTCAGCCCGTGGCGATTGAGTCGGCACCTTCATCTAACTTCCACGGTTACCCTTCCTAACGGGTACCCAATATGGACGAGCAAACCCGGCCAAGAGCACTACTTTCAGTATTCGACAAAACAGGCATTGTAGAGTTTGCAACCGAATTGTCCAAGCTTGGCTTTGAACTTGTTTCAACAGGCGGAACAGCCAGAAAACTGAGAGAAAATGGATTGGAAGTAATCGGCGTTTCAGACGTTACGGGGCATCCAGAAATCTTTGATGGACGGGTAAAATCTCTTCATCCAGCTATTCACGGACCACTCCTTGCAAGGTTAGAAAAAGAAAGCGATTCTTTAGGGTTAAAGGAATTAGGCTATCCCATGATTGAAGTTGTAGCCTGTAATTTGTATCCATTTTCTGACGCAGCGTCAGTGGAACCACCGATGCCAGATTCCGACCTGTTGGAGATGATTGACATCGGTGGCCCAACAATGGTCAGAGCCGCAGCAAAGAACCATAGAAATGTGTTAATAGTTTGCAATCCAGATGACTATGCAGGCGTAATACAAAATTTGCAGACAGGCAATATGGGCCTAGAACAGCGACAGCAGTTGGCGTTGAAAGCGTATGAACATACAGCGTCATATGACTCCGCAATATCGAATGAATTAGCAAATAGATGGATTGGAAGGCCTGAGGAAAGTGATGATACCGATGAACAATCAAGACGACTTCCTGCGACAATGACACTTGCATCAAACCTTTCTCATCAACTGAGGTATGGAGAGAACTCACACCAAGCCGCAGCATTATACATTGACCCATCGACAAAAGAAGGTGAATCATTGGTCACTGCAAAGGTAGAAGGTGGGAAAGAAATGAGCTACAATAATTACTCCGATGCAGATGCAACACTACGTTTATGCCGGTCTCTCTCAACTGATGAGTGGCCAAAAACACCCCACGTTTGTGTTATTGTTAAGCATAACAATCCATGCGGGGCGGCCTTAGGAAAAACTCAGTTAGAGGCCTATGAAGCAGCATTAGCAAGCGATCCAGAGAGCGCATTCGGCTCGATAATTTGCGTAAATGAACCCGTAACGATTGAATTTGCGAAGGCGTTGGAGCCATTGTTCCTCGAAGTTCTAATGGCTCCAGCTTACGAAGAGGGAACGAAAGAAATTCTGATGGAAAAAAAGAATCGAAGAATTTTGACAATAAATTCTCCAAACAACAGGCTATCGCCACTTACTAGAAAGACTGTAAGAAAAGAAATTGAAGGAGGCTGGTTAGTTCAAACCGAAGAACCTCCAATTATCGATTGGTCAAAAGCGGAAGTAGTAACGGAAAAAGAACCAACTGAAGACGAAATAGCATCTATGAAATTCGCAGTTAGAGTTTGTGAACAGGTCAAATCAAATGCTATTGTGATGGTCCAAGGATTAGCAACCGTTGGGATTGGGCCGGGACAAACTAGCCGCGTTGAAGCAGTACGGATTGCGTCGAGAAGAGCCGGAGAAAGAGCAAAAGGTTGCGTCCTTGCTAGTGACGCCTTTTTCCCATTCAAAGATGGAATCGAGCAAGCGGCAGAAGCCGGAGCCTCTTCAATAGTCCAACCAGGTGGCTCAATTAGGGACCAAGAAGTAATCGATGAAGCAAATTCAAGAGGCATGTCGATGTTATTCACTAAACACAGATTGTTTAGGCATTGATCATTTTCTTGTTTTTACCATAACTGAAACATATAACATCCCAAGAATTCCCACGGTCAAGATTGTAATTGAGCCAAAAGCGTATTGATCTGCACCTGTCCAAGTTGAAGGCTTAAACAATTCACCGTCGCCTTTAGTTGAAACATACCATACGAAATATGCAGAGATTGATGTCATGAGGGCAATAAACCCTACAATGGCTACCTTTACGTGTTTGGGAAGTGTTTTACCTGTTGAATAATAATCGAATAATGAGTTTCCAAAGAACCTGTTTGTGAGAGACCATCTGAACAGTCGCTCGTTCGATAAAGAGAACAGAAATGCAGCCGGAACGGCCCATGAAACGGTAGGCCAACCTGGAATCCAAATCCCAATTATGGAAAAAACGACGAAAAGAGACCCCAAACCGACGTATACTTTGCTCTTCATGGGGCTACTAACTACAGCATACTTCGCGACAACCTCGTCAACAGTCTTGAGAGGTTCATCCATAGACTAATCGAAATAAGGTCCTTTTATCAAATATGGTATTGAACAAGCAAAGGCATTTGGCGAGGTATCTTCTGCGAGTTACATGGCAGAAGACTGGGTCCTTCCAAGAATTGGGAATCCAGATTCTCCTCTTAGGATATGCATATTCATCTCAGGCTCAGGATCAGGCATGGACGCACTTATACGCTATCAACAACAAAACCAATCAATTCACCAAACAGTTCTCGTAATCAGCGATAGACAAGATGCGTCTGGTTTACAAAAGGCAGAATCACATGGATGCAAAGCATTGTGCGTTCCTATTCCCGAAATAGATGATAAAGTGAAAAGGAGAGTTCTGCACGAACAATCGATAAATCAAATATTGCAAGAACATAACATAGAACTGATTGTATTATCTGGATATATGCGCATATTGACTCCAGATTTTGTAAAACCGTGGGCTGGCAGAATACTGAATATTCACCCATCACTCTTGCCAGATTTTCCCGGAGCTCACGCGCACAGAGATGTATTAGCCGCAAAGGTAAGCATGACGGGTTGCACGGTTCACTTCGTGGATAGTGGAATGGACACGGGTCCAATTATTCGTCAAGCAAAAGTAATGGTTCATCCAGATGATGACGAATCTACATTGGGCGTTCGAGTAAAAGAGGTTGAACATAAACTGTATCCTGAAGTTATAGATCTAATTGCTTCAGGAGAGATTCAATCTCCATAAATTCCTCTGGCGTGTTGAAATTTCTTGCTTTCAACCCTCCGCCACAAGATTGTATATTTTCAAAAACCTCTGTTATTTTATCAGAGTTAACCAATAATGCTTTGTCTGTAATGCGTGCTAGAAGTGGCTGTCTTTCACCATTATCGTCAACCGGTACGCCGTTTATATTTTGTAAAAATTCGGCATCCGCCAAATATGCATCACAAGGAACCAATTGAATCTCACCTTCGATATCTTTGATTAAATCGAGTAGTGATTGAGCAAGATTGCTTTTCGAGTCCGGAACACAATTTCCGTCGAATAGTGCAATTCTTTCTTTTGAGCCACACATTATGTATACTGATTCACATCCAACCTTTCCTAGTTCGGTTTGTATTCGCGATACGTTTTGGTTGAGCAATGACTTATCTTTCCCCATACGGGTGGATTTTCCACCAGCGATTATTATTCCAGTCACCAAAATAAATCCTCAATGCATTTCATCGAGGCCGTTAAGTGACAACTCAACCTCATTTAGTAATTCATGAACTCTAGCAAGTAGGGCCCTTCTCTCTTTGGAAGACCTCGCTACAGGAAGCCACTCCAGTAATTTTCTAATATCCTTAGCATCTCTTTCAACCGTCCAGTTGAGGACATCCTCCAAAACGGGATTGTCAGCGGGTAGAAAGCGGTCTGCCATAGAATGGTCTTGTTATCGGATGTAGTAAAAGTTCACTCATTCAACGCTCTATCTCGTATCCTTTCGAACAAATCTCCACCTTTTGGAGCGCTCCTTACCAGGTTAGTAAATTCAGGTTTCATATCAAGCGTAGCAATTAACATTGCATTTTGATGTTGTATCGAATTTTGAGTGAATCGACTAAGAAATTCGCTGGAGGGTACATCACGCCCAGAGCGTTTTATTTCTTCAATAACTTCCATTGTAAGGTCTAATGGAATTGAAGCGTCTATGAGGCCAAGCAACTTGCCCCATGCATCACCTTCCATATTTGCGAAGAGCAAACCAATTAGTTTGATATCTTCTCTCCCCCTACTTTTCCAAAGTTGAGAGATTAATCTGTTACAATAATCATGATGATTAGTTAGGAGCCATGACGCAATTCGCCTCATAGTTGGGTCGTCTGTGCCAATATGAAAACTTAAGCCACTGTTTTGTAATAATTTATCAGTGAGAGAACGGTTTACCAACGTTTGAGCGCCACAATCGTATGCTTTTCTTAGAAATTTAACTGCTTTTTTCCCAGTAGGTAAACCTTCATCGAGTAACGTATCAAGAGGGTCGCTCAACCTTTCACCTCAAGCGCCTTTTGTTCTGACACTATCGAATAAACTCCCAACAAGTGATACACTATCCTTGAGGGTTCCAAGCAATTTGTCCACTACATTTTCATCTTCGCTTTTCTGTCTGATCATGTCTCGAAGGTCAGCTTCAATTCTTGCATGGTCATCATCGTTGATATTGAATTGATCTCTCAAGTGAGCAAGAACAGCGAACTCGTCCTTGGAGAGTGACGCATTAACAATTGCAACTTCAAACACTCGAGTATAAACCAATCTTTGCTCATTGTGGCTTACTTCTCTACCAGATTCAAGAGATTTATCTTCCTTAATTGCGTTGTAAACTTGTGCTGGTTCATCATCTGACAGCCCCAAAGCGTTTGCTAACTTGATTATGAGGCGCTTTTCTTCTCTTGTCAAAATGCCGTCGCGAAGCATAATTTCTGTGGTGGACCTGAAAACGTCCAATGCCCCGATAGAATCTCCGCTCACATTTCCCCGAGTACCGTCATACACTTGAACCTCATTGTATCAAAAATTAGTTCTTTGGCCGATTTTGATTGGCAGGGTTCAAAAAGTATGAGCCTGCCCAACAACACATCCCAATCCGATTCACGACCTCTCTTCCGGGAAAGGTCAACTTGGAAATATGCCCTTAGGCAATCGAAAAGCAGTGAAAACGAGAGGGTAGGAGAAATTCAAATGGGAAAAAAACACGGTGGAGGAAACTCCAAGAATAAAGCGATGAAGTATCTAATTAAAGCCGATTTAAAGGTAAATGGCGCAGTCCAAAGGAAAGACATCATCGGCGCTATTATGGGTCAAACAGAAGGCCTATTGGGTGAAGAGTTAGAACTTAGAAAATTACAAAGAACAGCAAGAATAGGTCACGTAGATGTAGAAGTAAAGAGCTCAGGTGGCAAGGTTAGCGGAGAAATTTTGATTCCAAGTAGCATGGACAATGTGGAAACAGCAATCATAGCGTCCAGCCTTGAGACAATAGACAGAATTGGCCCTTGCCAAGCAAAAATCACTGTTAAAGAAATTCAAGATGTTAGAACTACTAAAGTTAATGCAGTTATTGACAGAGCAAAAGACCTGCTTTTGGACATGGTCAACTCTGGAGACGCTGCTACAAAGACAGTTATTGAAGAGGTTAGAAGCGTTCTAACCGTAGGGACGGCAAAGAATTTCCACGGATTGACATGTGGTCCAAATATCGAATCAAGCGATTCGCTTATCATTGTAGAAGGAAGAAATGATGTCCGCAATTTGCTTAACTTCGGAGTCAAGAATGCTATTTCGTGTGACGGAGCTGGAAATATCAAATCTGAATTAATCACTCTTGCAAACGGAAAAGAAACCGTTATTCTCGCAATCGATGGCGACAGGGGCGGAGAAATGTTGTTCAGGCAACTGAATGAAATCCTAAAGATAGATTTCGTCGCACAGGCGCCAGTAGGCCAAGAATGGGAATTACTTCCTCAGAAGACAGCAACAAAGTGCCTATCGCAGAAGATAGAAGCAGACAAATTCGCAGCATCTTTGCCTGAAGACGAAGAGACTGCGGACAAGGACGCTTGGTTAGATGAAGGATTTGAAGAAGAAGCGCCCGCAGAAGTGCACGAATATTTTGATCACATTGAAGCCTTGAAAGCCAATAATGCGGTCTTCGTTAATGTAGATGGCACTATTTCTGACGCAGTTGGGCCAAAGTCGTTAGCGTCCGCAGCAGAAGATGCAGATGGAGCAGTTGCTATCATAATCAATGGCGCAATCACCGACCGCGTATTGGATATCGCTTCTGGAGCAGCTATTGAAATGGTAGTTGGTACAAAAGAAGGCAAAGGATATGCTCAAAGAGATGACGTTAGAGCGTGGATGAAAGAAAATCATTCTTAAATTGTAAATACAATGTTAATGTTCATCAATCTAAATGACTCAGCAGGTCCATGGGAGAGCAAGATTCTACCCCAGTGAATTCAGGATTAAATATGTCCTTGAACAGAAAATCAGGAACCCAATTGGCACTTGCGTTGACCGTTTTGGCCCTAGTTCTGTCAGCTAATTCGATTATTAACGAGTCCTGGCTCAATCAAAGTGAGGAAACAGAATTAGATCTAGGCGTAGGCGTAGGAACGGTAACCGTCGAGGCAGAAACTAATCAGGGATTAAAAAGCATGAATGTAGAATCCTGCGTCGATGGAAACTGTGAAACCACGACTGAATCATATTCTCAAATGTATACAAACTGCTCCAAAGCCCTTGATTTAGCGACTAACAATGACACTTCAAATGAGTTACTTGAGGAGACTTGCGGGAGCATTAAAGATATGCATAATGCAGGTTATGTCACAACAATACTACTTGGAGTATCGGCCGTTTTGCTTTCGTTTGCGGTGTTTCTTCAAGTAAAATCAATGCTTGGTTTAGAATCAAGAATGCCAAATCTAATCTCCGGGTTGGGAGGCGTTATTGTGGGCCTCTCCTTGTTAGTTTGGTATCTTATGCTTCCCGAATCGGATTCAAATCCTGAATTGGGACAAGGTGTTTGGATGAATTTCATATCTGTAGCTTTCGCAATAACGGCTTCGCAGAGTAACATGATTCAATCATGGGTCGACGGTCCGCCACGAATGAGGGCAAACGGAGTAAGAGCAAACCAAGACATGGATGAATTCGTGTTGAAAGAATCGTCCTGCGGTGACAAAGCACTTTCCATACTAGTTGATGATGATTTATTGAGAGTTGTAAAGGTGGAGAGAGTTGGGGGTTCTTCAATGGTTCATGACGTACTTGCAACGAGTAGGACCTCATACACTGGATTTTCTCACCAAAGACTCGACTGGTTGGATGATTTCAAAGGCGTCTGGTGGGCGGTTTGTGGAGCCTCTCTCATTTCAGTAGCGATGATTAGTTCCCTTTTCTTGGTACCATTCTTCGTGTTTGGAGGATTAGCAATCCTACAATTAATGGACCCTGAAAGATTTGTTGTTTCCACAACCTCTGGAAATCATTCATTTATAGTAAATAGATGGAGGTCTAACAGAGACTTGACAAATTTCGCTATGGATTTAGTTGATGAATCAATGATCGAAGTCTTGAGAGGAAAACAACTTAATTCCTCCATATTGGAGAATAGAGCAAAAACCATCGCTCAAAGATTTTCAGAAAATCGCGAATCAAGTAGACAATTAGAGCTGAAAAGCAATCAACATAAGATTGCAATGCAAGAAGAAAAAGCGAGAATAAAAATCGAAAAGGCAGCCGCGAAAGAACGAATACAGGAAGCTGAAGCGAAAGCCGCGGCGGCTGAAGCCAAAGCATTGGCGACCGAAAAAGAAGCACAGGAAAGATTAGCCCAAATGGAAAGAGAAATTCAGGAACAGAAGGCTATGAATGCGCAGGACGTAACCGAAGGCGTCGTAGAATTAGATACACCTCCAAATCAGGGTGAGTCTCCAACAACTTCTGAGGATACCACGATCCCTCCGCCACCAACCGGCCCTCCTTCTAGTCTAGCAGAAATACCACCGCCACCAACCGGTCCACCTGGCATGGCGACTCCAATTCCGCCAGAAGCCCAAACTTCTGCTCAAAACCAGTCGTTTATTCCACCACCTCCAACATTACCTCCACTTCCGGCGGTCGCAACGTTACCGCCGCCTCTGCCGGAACCGGCTATGCCGGCTCCTATCCCGCCCCCGCCAACAGGCCCACCTGGGATGGCAGCGCCTTTGCCACCACCTCCACAAAATCAGACATTTACCCCGCCTCCGCCAGTTATGGTGAATGCAGGTCCAAGAGAAGATAATCTAAGTGAAGATGAGAAAGACGACCTACTTGGAGAGTTAAATTCCTGAATTATCTAACTCCACCCGAAGTAGATAGTACAACTCGCTTTGATAACAATTTGACCTCATTTGTCAATCCTTCCAAATCAGACGGGTTTGGTAACTCATGGTCATCAGCAACAAGAGGCAAGGGTGTACCGGGGCCAGGAATTCTTTCCAGTGCAATTCCCAGTGTTTTCGCATCATTTAACAAGTATCCAGTAGGCCCAGAATGCCTTGCTTCTAAGCGGATTCTAGTCCATTTGGATAATTCTGTAGCCAACTCTGATAATTGAGCAATCAGTGCTAATTTCGCATCATCACTCTCTCCATTAGGGATTAATCTCAGCGTCAATCTGAGCAATCGGTCCAATCGCATATCTCTCGGCTCAGTACCGACGTGCGATGCAAGGATTCTCCTTACAGCATTCATGTCATTATCCTCGTCGAATTTGTCTGCTTCTTTTTCCAAACCTAGCGCCCTCATCAACTTCGAAATATTTTGAATGTTTTCTGAAGCTTGAATTTGACCTTGAGGGTTTACCTGTTTGGTAACAGTCATTTCGGAGTCATCTTCCAAATCTTTGACTATCTCCTGACTATCCTCATAATCATCTATTTCAGGTACAACTTCATCGAAATCCGGATCTTCGAATTCAGGCGAATCTTGCTTCACATTTTTCCTTTTAGCACTGGCTCCTGCTAACCCGTAATCTGTTACACCAAGGCGGTCGGTAATTCCGCCAATCACGTCACCGACAGTGCCAAATTTCCCTACACCGTCCTTGCCACCGCCACTCACTAGACCTTTTAGTCCGCCAGATTTTTTCTTGATAGGTTCTTCTTCAGTCTCTTCAATTTCTTCCTTTTCCGCAAGCCTTCCCGTCTCCAACTCATCTTGGTGTTCGCGCAATCCACGCTCAACAGACCCCTTGTCATTATCCAAAAGTCCGTCATCCGTCAAACCATTTTCGTGAATCCCTTCAGGGGGCTCCATTGCCTCAAGCATTGCTTCCATTGCGTCATCGGCTGAGTTTTTTGCTACAGGAACCAATACCATTCTCGACCTCCTTTGTGGTCTGAAAGGAATGAATCTGAAGTGCTCGTCCTCGACAGATTTTCGGGACAGTTCAACAGCAATTTTTGGAATATTTGATGCCAGCAATGGCAATTTATCTGGTTGTGATAACTGGTTATTAATCACCACAGATAATTTAGGGTCTCTTCTCCAATCCAAATTTTCTAATCTGCGAATCAATTGTTCGTGACTTCTTACCGCCTCTCTTATCGATGAGATTTTCATTGCTACATCAACAGCATCAATAGCCAACGCTTCTCTTAGATTGTTAACGTTGTATCCCAGTTGATGCCATCTTTCAATCTCACTCCTAAGGTTGTCTTCCAATCTATCGACCGGTAAACTGAATCCCCCCTTGCCGGTATTAGCGTCTGAGATTAATTTTTCAAATTCCGATAGTGAAAGATTTGCAGTAGGCCTGTCAGGGACGCCTTTCATTCTTACAATGTCAAACCACTCGATTTCAAGCATAGACCTGTGACGAGCAGACCGGCGAGCCTGCTTTTCGATGAAGTCACTCATCTCTTCAAGCAAACTCGTTTCAAGTTCGAATTCTCTAAGAATTGTTGCACGCCTCAGAATTTCATCTTCACCGCTTATCGATGCATCAAGTCTCATCATTGCATCGATAAGGTCTTTTGCAATCGAGTAATTTTCGTGTTCTATCTTTAGCCAAGCAAGTCCACTTCGAGGCTCTTCAGAAATTCGTTGTCGCCACAAATCCATAACGAATCCAAAGTCTTCCCATTTGGAGATAATTTCCATGCCCTCGAGTTCGAATGTCCTCCATTCAGCCTCTAAAGAATCAACAACGTCAAGCAATTGATCGGTCTTTTCAAGTTGCCCAATAAATTCAATCTGGGACACCTTCTCTGGCCAAACCTTTCTGAAATGGTTCCACCTTTCAGCCGCGGCCATGTGACTTTCAACCATCCTTTCTAAATCTGGAAGGTTTGATTCCCATTCAAGCAGTTCCTCTGCCGTAATTTTTGTTTTATCTGAAATTTGAATACCATCAGTTTCCCACTTTTTAATTTTCGAATTTAAATTGGTTAATCGAGTTCCAAGATTTTCAACAATTGCGGATACCTCATCGTCAAGACCCTCATTTCTTTTAGCGATTAAACGGTCGGCAAGCTCCTCGTCAAAGGGCCTAATTTCCTTATCGATTCTAAGACGAGTGGACCTCATTTGTTTAGCAACGCCCTGCATTGAGTTGATGTAATCTAAAGCATCGCTAATATTCATCATTCTTGCAGCAGAAGCATCAACTCCCTCTTCTTCCAGGATTGATATCATTTCTACAATTATGTCTCTCCTCTTGTTTTCATCAATTTCGATTTCTGTGAGCATGGTTTGGATGACTTCCAAATTACCTACATTATCAAACAAGATGTAGAGTGGTTGACATGCAGGATATGAAGATTCATCCAACATCTCAAGACGTTTCACAATTTTTGTCAGGTCGTTTCGAACTCCCAAATCAATCCATTTTTTCTCAGCCCTGTTAACATATGGCTCCCACGGTCTGTTCTCTCTTGAATCAGATTCCCAATCCAAAAGGGTGTTTTCCGTTGCTGAAAAATCATCCAGGCGCGCTAGCCATTCAGATTTCTTTCCATGAGATAGCGAAGATTCGATAATCCTCTTTCGTAGAGCGCGATTGATTTTTACAAGATTTTCATAATCAATCATTAATTCGCTCGCAGTCTCAGGATTTTCCTCCAGTGATTTTCGTATTGGTTCGGTGTCGAAACCTTCGTGTGACCACGCCTCTAAGCGTTCGTCCCACCAGTTTTCTTCATCCACTCACGTCTCACCTTATGCGAGACAGTTTACGGTAAGCGTTTGAACTTAACTTAAGCGTCGTATCAATAATCTAAATTGTGATGTAAAATTCATCTTTTGGAGAATGAAAAACGGTTCTAAAATCGCCATTCGCGATACATTACGCGTAGGAGAGCATATAGCCTCAACGAATTGGATGCCTCCTGATGGACCCGATCACCGTCTCGATGGGACTCGGTCTGTTTGCTGGTGGAGCGGGTTTGGGCTGGTGGCTCACAAAAACCCACGAATCACTGAACGGATTGGGCGATGGCATGATCCTCCTGCAGGAAGCGCAGGCGTCATCCGCTGCTCTTATGGGCAAAAGGATGGATGGAATTGATGATAGAATTAGCCGTTTAGTCGCTGGTTTAGATGGCATTAGAGCCGCACATCCAGAACTTGATGGAACAATCCTTGCATTCGAGGCACTTCAGGGACAAGGCGAAGCACTTTCCGCACTTGAAAGTCTCATAGCAGGAATTCCTTTGACTGCAGACCATGAAACAAGCCCCCTCCTTGAGCCAGGGCCAGCACGTCTTGCGGTTTCCCTATTGGAGACAATTGATAATATGGACTATTTGTCAGCGCCAGATTCTAGAAGAATCGCTCTTGTAGCTCTGGAAAGCGGAAGAATTTCCCGAGCGAGAGAACTCTTACTACAGTCACATGCTACCATGCCGGGTGACGATATTACATTGAGAATTTTAGAACACACCGCAATTCTCTCTGGGGACGTGTACGAGAGAAAGAAATGGTTAGAAGAGAGACTTGCTTTAAATCCTGACGAACCCGATTTGTTGCGAACACACGCTCATCTGCTTGCAAATATCGGAGACGAAGGCGCCGCTAAGAATATTCAGCGTCTCGAAGCTCTTGGAGTAGACACTCCTGCTGACAGGTCTTTATTGTCGGGATTAAAGAAGAGGGCAGGAGCTCGTTCTGAAGCACTAGAGGCCATCGAAAGCGCGCTAGATGAGGACCCTACACGGTCCGATGACTGGTGTGCAAGAGGTGAAATTTTATTCGCCCTCGGAGAACAAGGTAAAGCCCTAGAAAGCGTTGACAGATGTCTTGAAATCGATAGGCAAAACGGTATGGCGTGGGCGATCAGAGCCATGGTCTTGGCCGATTCACACGGTAGGTCATCAGAGGCTCTCAAGGCAGCAATTCACGCAGTAGCATTAGATGCCGGAGGCACGGAATTGATTATTCTCAAATCAGATCTGTTAGAAGCAAGCGGGGAAGAAGTCAAAGCCGATGAGGCGATTGAAGAGAGCCTTGCAAAGCATCCAAGAAACGGAGAACTTCGTGCTGCTATAGCGAGCAGAAGATTACTACAGGGCAGACATACAGAGGCTTGGGATATTCTTAACTCAAACCCTGAAGGCTTAGTCCATCAGGACCTATTCGTAATTGAGGGAAGAATGCATCTTGCTAATGCAGACAGGATGAGAGACGGTACTGGAATCACCGACGCCGAATTGTTAGCAAGTGCAGCAAAATCATTCGAATCAGCATTAGAACTCGACAGAGAATCAGGAATTGCTTGGCTTGGTCTTGCAAGAGTTCAGAGGCTCTTGGGTAATCTGGACCAAGCCCAAGAGACACTGACACGCGCTCGCAGATTACTTCCAGCAGAAGACCCAAGCGCAGCGGCAGAATCAGCACTACTTTGCTTAGAACACGGCGACTTGGAAGGAGCAACACAACACATCGATGCTGCATCAATCCGTGGCGAGGGAGCAATAGTTTCCTACATCAGAGGAAATATCGCGGCTAATCAGGGACACCTAAAGTCCGCTAAATCATACTTCGATGAAGCCATTCAAACCGACCCAACACACGTAAGAGCCCGCTTGAACAGAGCGAGCATTCACATGGCTGGTGGCGATGCGCAATCAGCGCTCGATGATGCCAATGTGTTACTTGAATTAGCACCAACCCTCTCTCTTGCAAAATTGAGGAGAGCAGAAGCTAACATGTCCCTGTCGAACTGGAATGAGGCTAGAAGAGACCTTGAAGCGATCGTTGAAGAGGCACCACACCACTTCCAAGCGCTGACAAACCTCGCGTCATGTTTCATCTCAATGGGCAGGCCAGAACAGGCTGAAGCGCCACTTAATGAGGCATTAAGGCTGAATTCTGAATATACAGAGGCCTGGCATCAGCGTGGACTTCTATACCTCGATTGGGGCAAGGAAGAAGCCGCACTAAACGACTTTGAAGCGGCTGTGAAATGTGATGGCTCTCACCTCGATGCGAGACTTCACATAGCCGCAATCCATCACGAATCAAAGCGTTTCATGGAAGCAGAAGCCGCATGGAACGGCGTACTTGCAATCAATCCAGACCATGAAGTCGCACGAAGAAGAAAGAAAGAGTGTGAAATGGCAATAGCCACAACATGATATGGTAAACCCCTCCTGCGTAAGGACATGGGATATGAACCAGGTGACGTAGTAAGCGGATTTAGTTTGCCAAATGCAAATGGGGGAGGCGAAGTCTCCTTGGATGATGTAATGACAGAAATAGGAGCGGTTGTAATGTTTGAATGCAATCACTGCCCATATGTTGTTGGTAGCGTAGCAAGAATCAACAAGGCAGCAGCAAAGGCTGAAGAATTAGGATTAGGTTTTGTTGGAATCAATTCTAACGATGCGGCAAACTATCCAGAAGACTCTTTTGAAAACATGGAAAAAAGAGCGGCAAAAGGCATGCCATATCCTTATCTCTACGATGAAAGCCAAGAGGTTGCTCTATCGTGGGGTGCAAAAAGAACTCCAGAATTCTACCTTATCGACGGTGAAGGAGTAGTAGTTTACCGTGGCCGTCTTGACAATTCTCCACGCGATGCTATGCAAGCGACCACCAGCGACCTGGCAGACGCAATGGATTCTATGTCAATGGGAGAAGCCCCACCAGTGCCACGCACCGAATCTATCGGTTGTAGCGTGAAGTGGAAACTATGAGTGGTTGTCAAAGACAGTGTGACTGGGACGATAACGACGTCTGCCGTACTTGCGGGATTGATTATTCTCCGCCTAAACCAAATGCGGAATCTAAACAGCAAGATGCTAGTAATTTGGTAACCGAATCTGGCGAATCACCATCAACAAATTCAGATGATGACCAGTCAGAAGAACCGGAACCACACCAATATGAAAACCCCCTACGTCCCTTTCACTTAGCATTCCCGGTCGATGACCTGCCCGTAGCAAGGAAGTTCTACACGGAAGTTTTAGGTTGCACCACAGGTAGAGAAAAAGAAGAATCATGCGTTTTCAATTTTCACGGCCATCAAATCGTAGCTCACAGAGTCCCAAAAATGCCGGACTTGTCCACCAACCCTGTAGACGGTAAGGCGGTACCAGCGCTTCATTTTGGCTTAGTGCTAAAGTGGGACGAATGGCATCAGTTGAAAGACAAATTCGAGTCTGAGGGGGTAGATTTTGTGATTGGGCCTTACACTAGATATGAAGGCCAACCTGGATCACAGGCAACGATGTTCATCAAAGACCCGTGTGGCAATCATTTGGAGTTCAAATCCTTCGAAAGCGATGTAGCTATTTTCGATTCAAAGTGGTATTGACACTCTCTGGGGTATGGCCGACCATATAGCAACCCGAAAATCCACTTTTACATCTGCTTCTACAAGTAGAAAAACACGGACATACCAACCCAGTGTCCGAGATTTCGGCCGTCGCGT
>Ga0075480_10000156_pt1 | contig 35465 bp, 32 predicted proteins | sample DEB08_DNA_7_FD_81590 | JGI IMG/M metagenome (GOLD analysis project Ga0075480, IMG submission 81590) | Aqueous microbial communities from the Delaware River and Bay under freshwater to marine salinity gradient to study organic matter... | ecosystem: Environmental > Aquatic > Marine > Coastal ... | reverse complement strand
TATAAAGCCTCTGTATAGAGAGCGTATATTCAAATAGAATTAGTTATAATTAGCTAAGGTCAAAAGGTTAGCCCATATCTGAAAAACAAGGGGTCGGCAGTTCGATTCTGCCTCTGGCCACTACATATTTTTTGTCTCACATAATAATTACTACAAAATCTACGACATCTCTCTTATTAATTTATAGTTAATTTAAAGCATCAAATATATCTTTTGAAATCAATTCAACCCCATCTCTCGTAAGATGATCATCGTCATAGTAAAAAAAGACGCCATTGAATGATGATGTACAGCTACTTACGAAAAAAGAATTACAAAAATAATCGTGAGAATAGATCTTAGTTATTTTTGTTTCAGGTAATGAGTCAAGATAATTATTAATTTCAAGACTATATTCTTCCCAGTAATAGTAATCATATATTATCTCTTCATCCAATTCATAATATCCATAAAGATGGGGTTCTAAGGGATAATATCCCAGTTCTGGAATTGGATATAAAAGAAATATACGTTCAACATTTTTAGTAAAAAAATTAATGTTTTCAGATAAACCATCAATTATTTTTTGTTCTCCACTTGATGTATCATCTCCAATTGTCCCATAGTTGGTTTCGAATGCTTTTCCATTAAAATACCAAGGAAACCTTCCGCCATATATTAAATAGGAATTATCTTCGGCTAGTATTTCTAATAGTTCATTTTCTTTTTCTGAATTCCCACAATTCGCTCTTGATTCATTATTTATAAGCTCAACAACAAAAGGACAACCTTGATAAATTGAAATAAATAAATTTATTTCATTTTTATCAATTTTATCAAAAAAATATTTGGCCAAAATTTCCTGGTGGGAATCTCCTATGATTAATAAATTTTTATTACCTTCTTGATAATTCAAATTACAAAAAGATTTAAAATCTTTGTATTTTATATTTTGATTACATAAATTTCTATCAACAGTTTCTCTTTGAGATGTGTAAGAATAATATTTTTCAAGACTATTGTAACTTTCATCAAATCTATCTGTAATACCATTTGTCAAGCTTGAGTAATTTGAAAAAAGTACAATTGTTAATCCAACAAAAATTAAGATAATATGATAATTTTTATATTGAATAAATTTCTTCTCAACGAAAAGGTAAGACAGGTATCCAAGTATTAAAGTTAAACCAATTAATATAAATGTATCTAAATTGTTGTATTGGTAAAGCCTTCCTCGCCAATACACGTTTGCAAAAGCAAATATCGGTTGATGAAGTAAATAAATGGAAAATGAAGATAGTCCAACAATTGAGAGAAATTTAAATCTAAGTATTCTAGAAAGATACGAATCTTTTTTATTACTTAATAAGACAAGACTAACACCAAGTAATGCGATTATTTTTGGCTCAATATCATTAATCCAAGAGTCGTCAAAATAATAAAATGGAGTTACCATCAAAATTATACCAATAATTTCTAAATTTTTTATTTTAAAATTCTGCCCTACAACCATCACAATCATTCCTAGAAAAAGTTCCCACATTCTAAATTGCAACTGATAAAATTTTTCAATCCCAACCTCAAAAATGTTTAATGAAAATGAAATAATTGATATAGAAATAATTATCCATAAAAAATATTTTCTAAATAGCTTGTAAATAATTAGTGCAATAATAGGAAATAAAATATAAAATTGCTCTTCTATTGCTAAACTCCACGTGTGCATTAGTGGCATGTATTTCGTAGGTTCTGAATTGTAAAAATCTAAATTTTGAAAAAAATAATTTGAATAAAAGAATACAGATGAAAAAAGCGATTTCGCATATTCAATCATAAAATTAGGGGTTAAAAGAATAAAAGAAAACGGAATCGTTAATAATAATGTACTAAATAATGCGGGTAAGATTCTTCTTATTCGTCTTATGTAGAAATTTCTAAAACTAAATTTATTTAAATTCATTTCTGAAATAACTATGTTTGATATTAAATATCCTGAAATGACAAAAAATATATCAACACCAATCCAGCCTCCTTTGAAAAAAGCAAAGTCAGCATGATAAAGAACAACGCCTAATACTGCTATTCCCCTAATGCTATTTATGTCATCTCGAAAAGATATTCTTTCAATCGTCGAAATATCAAAAATATTTTTCATGAGTTCATCGTAATCTTATTTTTTTATTTTTTCTTGTAAATAATTCTTCAAGATTTAAACTTTGTTTACTCTATAAGTCGAGTATTAGTATTAAGTTATACTTTTTCAGAATTCTTTATTCTTTACAAGTTTTATATTTGCAAACATTAAAAAAAATACCAAAAGAAATATGTAAAAAAGCTACTGTTCAGTCTTTATTCTTAATTAAATAAAAAGAAAAAGCTAGCCTACTAAAGAAGATTATATAAATTAGTCAGATATTTTTCTTTGCATTTTATTAAGCTAGAATATTATTTGTATGGATAGTAAAAAATTAATTTACAAATTTTCAAAAAAGAAATTAATTGCAGATGCCTTTCTAGATTTTGACGGCGAACCGTCTGAGGGAAGATGGTACGGGGTAGGTATTGAAAGATTTACTAAAGCATGCGAAGATGCTGGGTTGAAAATTTTAAGGAAAGATTTAAATATTTATAAAACAAACCCTATTGCTTTGTTATCAAAATAATATGATAGAACTTAGTAATAAAAAATATTTAAAATATCTTGAAGAATTTGTTGATGTTTTTATTAAATCACCAATAGTAGAAAACTCAGGTGGAATGGGATTCAATCACAGTTATTTTACTTATTATGTCATGAAGGAATTAACACCTCAATTAGTAGTAGAAAGTGGAGTATGGAAGGGACACTCAACTTATATTATTGAGTCTGCATCGCCAAATTCAAATATAGTGTCCCTTGATATTGACTTAAGTCGTAATATCTATAAATCTAAAAACTCTAAATATTTTGAAACAGATTTTAATAATATAGATTGGTCATCTATTGATGGAGTGGATGACAGTGTATGTTTTTTTGATGATCACCAAAATTCACTCGATAGGCTTAAAGAAATGAAATGGTGGGGGTTCAAGAGAGCAATTTTTGAAGACAATTTCCCTACTGGAGAGGGCGACTCATATTCACTTAAACAAATTATCAATCAATCTGGTCATCCAAACATTCAATTAAGTAAAAAATATTTACCTAAAACTAGAAAAAAGATCAAAGAAAGAAACATCGAAGAAGCTATATTAAATAAATTTTATTTTCGTCAGAGCATGATTACAAAACCGAACAGTATTGATAATAGCGGTTTAAATTATAATGTTAAAAATATAGTAGAGTTTCCTCCTATCTATACAGGTGAGATTAGCTATTGGGGAAAGGAGTGGGTCGGGGAATATACGAAAGCAGAAAACTTAATTAACGGGGATATCATAGATAAATATCCAAATTTTAAAAAATATTTTAGTAAAAATCAAGACAACTTTGACTATGGATTTATCTCTTTTTTAGAATTAAATTAAATATATTTTAGGTAATTTTAAAATTTTATCGTATAGTTCCTTGTATGTATTGACGTATATTTTAAGAAGTTATTTTTAAGAAAAAAATTAAATCAGATATTAATTCCTAAATCAAAAATTTTTTTATTTAGATACTTATTATTATTTATAATTATTGCAGCATTTAAGCTTCCACAAGAGGTTCCAATAATTGAACTACATCTAGCTAGCCCATAGATTTCAGTTAAATATTCAAGTCCAGTTAGATATTTATCATTTTTTCGTTTTCTAATGTATTGGTTAATAAATTTTTTATTCTGTTTATTTAAATATCTGTCTCTCGGTAAAGAAATTAACTTATCTCCAAAGTGTTTTTTATATATTTCAACATATTCTGATACTTCAGTGCTCAGATAAATATTGTCAACACTCCATTTAACTAAGTAAGATTCAACAATTTCAATGGAGTTAGAAATTTCAAAAGGCATTTGGTGACCTCTCGACAAATCTTTATTAAGATAATCTGTTCCTCTAAGTACAATTCCGAGTACATTCTTTTTATCTTTGAATAAAACATCTAACTGTTTTTCAGAATGAGTCTTTGTATATTGATTCAAGCCCATACTTTTATAAAGCTCATTAAATTTCTGTATTTGCTTTTTGTCGCCTATAAACTCAGATCGATTTAAATCTTTAATTAAAAATTGTTTTTCTAGATGTTTATTAATATTTGTTGACGACAAAATAACATTAGAACTTTTGTAAACCTCCTGCAAGGGAGTCTTTATGGGTTGATTGAAATAATATTCCCATGAATTAGACGAGTTGTTGATTAAATCTTTTTCCTTATAAAAATTACTATAATTTTTATAGTCCACTATTGGCTTATATCCATATTGTTCAGCATAATAAAGATGCATTAAGACTAATAGAAAATTAGAGAACAAACCCGCACCAGGAGGAGTCCTTCTAATAACATAAAATATATCGTCAGGATTCTTACTTCCAAAGCTTTTCTTTTCTTCTGAAAAATGCTTATTTCCAGAAGAAAAAACTTTTATTATTTGAGAAAATAATTCTGCTGGTTTTACAGAGTCTTTAATCAAAAGTATTCTTTTTATTTTGAATAGTTTATCTTTTAATTTATCTTTAGATAAAAAATTCACAAGTAAGGCTTCTTATATAATATGGTCCAATTAAAAGCTTGATTACTACTACGATCTGATAAGTTCGATAAATTAAAAAAAATAGAGTTCATAAAAGAAATTATACTACATCGAGTCCAATCGTTGAGTGATGTAATAAAGACATAAATACAAACTTTTTAAAAGGGGTTTTAATTAATCGTGAGTCTCAAATGTGCTTTATTTAGAAATAGACTTAATAATATTTTGATATAATGTAAGAGTGTTAAACATTTTTTTTGATATTAAATATATTAAAACCAAAAAAGTGTTGCTTACAAAAAGTATTCGATATTCAAAACTTATCAATTTACTAATTGAAATTGGCAATATTTTAAAAACACCCATACCTGAGCAGTTAATATTTTCAGGCCCCCATAAAAGAATGAATAACATATTGAAAACATTCAAAAGTCAAGAATTCTCAATAAATAAGAATAAGTATAGATATAGCTACATTGTCAATTTCGATAGTAAGTCTGAAGAGCTATTAAAAAATTTAGTGCTGGATAGTAAGAATAAAATTTTAGTTGGACCTTTGTTTGATGTCGAATATCAAAAAAAACTTATTAAATATACAAATAAATATTCAAATGTAAAGAAACTTGTGGCTTCTGAAGCAGCCTATATAAATGCAGTCCATGAAATGGATTCAGGTTTAAATCCTGAAAATGTATTCGTTTGCCCCTCAGGAGTGATTTCAGAGAAAAACTTAAATAAAAATAAAATCCAAACTAAAAGGAACGAAGGATGTTTAATTTACTTCAAAAAAAGAGAGGCTGGTGACCTCAAAATGGTAATTGACTTTCTTAAATCTAAACATATTGAATACGAATTATTTGAATATGGAAAATACAAAAATAATAAATTAAAAGAAATGGCAAAAAAAAGTAAATTTGGAATTTACATGTCGAGAGTTGAAACGCAAGGTTTCGCAGTACAAGAATTAATGGCTTGTAATTTACCTTTGTATGTTTGGGATGATCTAAATGCAAACGCAGAAAATATGTCTAAATATTATGGTGGAGGAAGTTTTAGTGGCACAACTGTTACTTTGTGGTCTAGTCAAAATGGTGAGGTAGTTCACAGCTTTGGCGAATTTGAAAGCAACTTTGAAAAGTTTTATAGAAATCTTGATAACTACAAACCAACAGTTTTAGTCAGTGATTATTTGACTTTTGAGTCATTTAGGAAAAATTTAGTTTCTATATTTTCAAAATTTTAAATATAAAAAGCTATAAAAAATAAATCTATGTACGTAGCTCAACAAAAGAAAAGTACACGTAGTTAAACATTCTTTGTGGAGATTCCTTCTCAAATAATTTAAGATCAGAAGAAAATTCACTATCATCAAGATTCTCAAATAATGGTTTTAAACTTTTATATTTTCCTTCCCAGTCTGTAGCTCCCCATCTTTGTTTTTCATATAAATATATTGGCTGAATTTCATAATCTTCTTTTACGATTTTATCAAATAAAATTTCATCAACAGTGTTAGGATTTCTCAATTTATTCTGAACGTGATAATAATGAGTCAAAAAATAAGGCCATGTGGTATTAGCATTTGATACTCTTTCTCGAAAACTTTTAGGAATAAATTTGAAATCATCAAACTTATTTTTATATTCATAATTTGGTACCATATCTGTTATTGGTTGACCAGAGTGATTCCTAATTTTTCTTATTGAATACGAGTCTCCATGTCCAGGTGGATAATTATCTTCAAAGATTGCATATTTTATTCCCCAAGCTTTTAAAAACTTTAAACGATGCATAACATTTGTATGGTCATCAAAGAAAACGATAGTTTTATTAGGATCAAGATTATCATATGCTAAATCTTCAATGTCACCTTCGTGATATTTTGTATTTTTATTTTTTGAGACATACTCTCTTAACTCTAAATTAAGGTCAACTGCAGTTAGATCTACATTTTCTAGAGTCTTTTCAATTAGCCACGTTGAATGTCCTAAAGCAATTCCAGATTCAAAAACATGCTCTATATTAAGTTTTTTTAAGAGAGAATATAATGCGAAAGAATGATTTATACCCATACCCATTACATTATTTTTTATGGGTCTTTTTTTATATATCTCAAGAAACTTTGGAAGATAAGCTTTAAGTTCAGAATCTTTAAAAAATTGGTTCATTATATATATTTTTTCCAGGGGGCTATTCCATCGTCCCACATTCTATTTAATTCCAAATATTCCCTATGTGTATCCATAGGCCTGAAAAAACCATTATGTTTATATGCATATATCTCACCATCTTTTGCCAACTGTTTTAATGGATTTGCTTCAAAGGGTATGTCTTCGTTAAGATAGCCAAAGACTGACGGATTTAAAATCATGTACCCCATATTTACATAGGAGTTTAATATAGGTTTTTCTATGAAAGCATTAACTTTTCCTTCTTTATCAAAGTCAACTAATCCAAACCTAGAGACAGGTTTATTAACAGAAATAGTCGCAATTTTATTATGTTGAGAATGAAAGTTGTCTATTTCACTAATGTCAATATCAGAGAGCCCATCTCCGTAGGTCATAAAGAAATTCCCATCTATAAATTCTTGAGCTTTCTTAATTCTTCCTCCAGTATTTGTTTCTAGTCCTGTAGGAATCAAACTAACATCATCGTGGATATTATCTTTGAAATACTGAAATATAACTTCCTCTTTATAACCGGTAAGGACAAAAAATTTGAAGTTACCAAAAGTTCTAAAATGGTTAATAATATGGACTAAAACAGGCAATCCACCTATTTCAACCATTGGTTTCGGGATAGATTCTGTATTTTCTCTCATCCTTGTACCCTTTCCACCGGCAAGAATTAATACATTTTTAACATTCATTCTGATTATTATATATTAGAAAGATATAATGATTCCACTTTTGCAGATTAAAGATATTTAATGTCACCACTCACTATCCAAATAATCTAAAATCAGTAATAGGTTTTATATAATAAAAATGTAATTTAATAATTTATATAGAAAGTTCTTAATGAAGCGAAAATTAGATATTGATTTGATAACAGTCAACTGTAATAAAGTCGATGAAGGAATCAAAGCTTTAAACTATTGTAGTAAGAATATCGAATTCAATAATATATTCTTATTAACCCACAAAGAGGTATCAGGAAATTTTGATTTAATAAAAATTCCCAAAAATAAAGATATCATTGATTACAACAATCAAATGGTACTACTTCATAAATTAGTAAAATCTGAATATTGCCTGATTGTACAACACGATGGACACATCTTGAATCACAAGAATTGGTCAAATCAATTTTTTGACTACGACTATATTGGAGCTCCATGGCCAAATAGTGAAACATGGAAAAAAAGATGGATTAAATATCCAGAAAATATAAAAAATAATATATACAAAAATATTGATTATAATCGAGTAGGAAATGGTGGATTTAGCTTAAGAAGTAAAAGATACTTAGATTATTGTTCAACTTTTGAACCAGATTTTTTAAAACATGGTGTTCCAGAAGATATTTTTTTAAATCTTGTTAATTATGAAAAAGCTAAAGACTTTGGCATAAAATATCCAGATGTCAAAACAGCAATTAAATTCTCCTATGAGACTCCACTAAAGGGTCAAGATTTGGCAGATGAAAAAAAATACCATATTTTGAACAAACAAAAACATTTTGGTTGGCATGGTAATTACTTTTTAAATAAAAAAACACTTTTAAAAACCAAGTATAGGTGATTGCTTATGTGCTTAAATATTAATCAAAGACTAATCTCTAACAAATTTATTAAATATTTTTTTATAAAATATTATCAAGAATTAATAAAAAGTCTTCATATTTTTTATGTTAAATCTTAAAGATTAAACTAACAATATGACCTCTAAAAAACTTATAATCATTAGCGGAATAACAGGATTTATTGGCAGTTCTGTTGTTGATCAAAAGATTAATGACCCAAAGTATTTAATATTGGGCACAAGTAGTTCATCTTATTTTAAATTTAATGGAAATAAACCTCATGAAATTAAATTTGAAGAATTTGTAGAAATAACCGGCAACTATAAGGAAGCTAGTCTTGTTCACCTTGCTACATTCTTTAGCCTTGACTCAAAAGATGATAAAAAAATTCTTGATGGCAACTATTATTATGGAATTAAATTATTAAAAAAACTTGAAAAAGTAAATTTAAATAAAATAATTTTATTTAATACGATGTTTTCCTTGAGTAGTGATAAAAATCTTTTGAATTCCAAATATGTAACTTCTAAAAATAATTTTTCAAAGTATGTTAAAAAATATTGTGTATCAAATTCAATTCTATTTAATGAACTTTATATTGATAATACCATTGGAGTCAAAGACAAAAGAAAAAAAATTGTTCCAATGATAATTAAATCAATAATTGATGACAAGGAAAGCCCAATTCAAAATCCAGAGAAACTAATCAATTTAATAGACATAAGAATGGTGATAGATATTTTATTTAAAATAGTTCAATCAAATAAAGCTGGAAGTTTTGCTATTTATTCAAATAAAGATTACGACTTAACCTCTATTTATAAATATATTTATTCAAATATTAAAAAGGAAAATAAGAATAAAATAATTTTCAGCGTAGATACTTCTATTAGTGAGATTATTCCAAAGGAGATAAATAGAGTCCCTTTGGAATATAGTCTTGAAAAAAGTCTTGATGAATTAATAACTGCTTATAAATCATAAAAGTAATAAAATAATCAATATGGATACAATATTACTTACTGGAGGACTTGGGTATATTGGCTCTAAATTCATAGAAAAATATCAAAATAACTACAAATTTTTAGTACTAGATACTGGATTCTTTTCTAAAGAAAGGGTAAATTCTGAGGATATAAAATTTGTGGATATCAGAAACTTAAAACGTATTTATTTAGAAGAAATTGATATTGTAGTTCATATGGGTGAATTATCTAATGATCCATTAGGTAATTTAGATTCAGGACTAACAAATGAAATAAATCACCTCGCCACAATAGAGCTTTTAGAACTTGCAAACGAAAGTAGCGTCAAAAAGTTTATTTATATGTCATCCGCAAGTGTTTATGGATTTTCTGACACAATGGTGGATGAAAATTCAAATGTAAATCCTCTAACAGAATATGCAAAAGCAAAATTTAATAATGAAAAATATATCATTAATAATGAATTTAATTTTCAAACAATAATTCTAAGAAATTCAACAGCATTCGGCTTTTCTTCAAATCTAAGACTTGACCTTGTTGTAAATGATCTTACATACAGTGGAGTGTTTAATAAAAAGATTGAGCTATTTTCTGATGGTACACCTAAAAGACCAATTGTACATATTAGTGATATTTCCTCATTTATTGATATTTTAATTAGAGATAAAAGAAATTTAGATAAAGAAATATTCAACGTTGGAGATAAAGACATGAATTTTTCAATTCGGGAAATTGCAGAGACTGTTGGTAAAGTTCTTGGGGTTGATAACTTAATATTTGGAGAACCAGATAAGGATCAAAGATCTTATTTTTTAAATTTCGATAAAATAACAAATTTTTTCCCAGATTTTGAAATTGAATTTGATCTTGTAAGGGGAGTTGAAGATTTATATAAAAATCTAAAAGGGTATCAATTAAATGGAAATGAAAAACGATTGTCGAAAATAAATAAACTTATTGAAACTGATAAATTAGATAAGAATCTTTACTGGTTGTAATCTAAAGTTTTTTAGATTGAATAAATTCAACAAATATTTCAAACACATAATCTAGCATATCCTGATTAAGACCCGGGTACACTCCTATCCAAAAAGTTTGATTCATAACTATATCGGCGTTGATTAAATTACCATGAATTTTAAAATTACGATCTTTATATGCTGGTTGTTTTACAAGATTCCCGCCAAACATAAGCCTTGTAGCTATTCTTTTTTCATTAAGAAATTGAACTAATTCATTTCTATCGAATAAATTATTTTCTTTGACTGTTATCGCGTAACCAAACCAACTCGGTTCTGAATTAGCTGTAGCCTTATGGGGAATAAATAAATCTCCATGTTTTCTTATAAATTTATCTATCGTTTTCCAGTTTTGTTTACGACTATTTATAAAATCTTCTAATTTATCCATTTGTACATAGCCAATTGAAGCTTGAAGATCTGTAGCCTTTAAGTTATAACCAATATTTGAATATGTAAATTTATGATCATATCCATATGGAAGGTCACCAAGTTGCCAATCATATCTTTTGTTACAAGTATTATCATGTCCACTCTGGCACCAACAATCTCTTCCCCAGTCTCTGAAAGAATCTATTGAAAGTTTAAGAGAGTTGCTATTTGTCATGACTGCCCCTCCTTCTCCAGTAGTGATGTGATGTGCAGGATAAAAACTTAGTGTTGAAACATGGCCAATGGTTCCAGTTTTTTTATTATCGTACGTAGACCCAAAGGCATCACAATTATCTTCAAGTAGCCAAATATTTTTATCATCTGCAAAATCTCGTAATTTCGTAACTTCAAATGGATTTCCAAGTGTATGAGCTAAAAAAATTCCTCTTGTATTGTCTGTGTACGCATCAATAATCATATCGGCAGTAGGATTGTAGGTGCCAATTTGACTATCTACAAAAACTGGAACTAACTCATTTTGAAAAATTGGATTAACGGTTGTGGGAAACCCAACAGCAGTTGTTATTATTTCATCACCCTTTACCAAATTATTTTTTATTTTTTTACTTGTTAAAGATGAAAGTGCAACGAGGTTAGCAGAAGAGCCACTATTTACTAACCTTACGTGTTTCATATTTAGAAACTTCGATATTTTTTCTGAAAACTTTTCAGAATATTCTCCGTCAGTTAGCCAAAAATCTAAACTTGCAGATACAAGCTCTTTTATTTCTCTATCATCAAACACACGCCCGTTTACAGGCACACTAGATATACCAGGTATAAAATCAGTTTTTTTATGCTTTAATTCCGTGGCCTTTTCAACTAAACCAAAAATTTGAGATTTTATTAAATTGTACTCTTCTTCATTGCTCATTTATATCAAAAATTCTCTATCTGTATCATCAAAGTTTTTATAGCTTTTATCCTTCTCTGAAATAATAGGGTTTTCTATACCCCAGTCAACTTCTATGCTCAAAGGATTTATTCCACTTTCTAAATCAGCATCATAATTTCCAGATTGACAATAAAGTACTGTAGCACTGTCTGATAAAACACTATAGCCATGACCAAAACCCTCGGGTATTAATATGCCTAAATTATTTTTACTTGAGAGTTTCAAAGCTTCAAACATTCCATAAGTTTTACTATTTTTTCTTAAATCAATAAATACATCCATAATCTCTCCTGACAGGCATGTAATTAGTTTTAATAATTGCTCAGGTTCATGTTGGAAATGTATTCCCCGAATAGTATTTTTTGGTGATATTGAAAAGTATACTTCATCAATTTTCGGAAGAGTATTTTTAAATAATTTAGAAGTATAAAGTTTTGAAAAGTCCCCCCTTATATCTTTAAATGCATGGAGATTGACAAGCTTAATTTCATTAAATTTTTTAGAAAAATTTTTAATTTCAATCATCTAACTATTATAAGAAATCTATTTTTAAATGAAGAATAGTTAAATTTTTTCTGGCATAAATCTTATACATTTACTAATCAATAATGAATATCAAGTTAACATAAAAAATATAAAACATAGGAAAAATTGAAAAAGGCAACAATATTTTTAAAAGGAGGATTTGGTAACCAGTTATTTCAGCTATGCTTTGCAGAATTCTTGAGAAAAAATGAATTTAATGTATTCATAAACACTGACTTGTTGATGGCAAAAGGTAATCATACTCCTAGACAGTTAACATTACCTCTTAGATATTTTGGCTTCAAAGAGCAAAATTATCTTGAAAAGAAAAGATTTAATTATTTCTTAAAACTCAACTCCAGTTCTGTAATCAATAGATCCGTATTTGGTAATGCATTTAGTAAATATAAATTTACTAAAGAACTTTTTGATATTGAGGACTTGAATAAAAAAGAATATTTTTTTAATGAATACTGGAAAGATATGAGATTCATAAATGAGAATAGTAAATTTCTAACATCTTCACTTTCAAATAATGAAATCATAAAAGAAGGATTAGATTCGAAAATTAAAGATGATTATGCAATGGTTCACGTAAGAAGAAGAGATTTTTTAGATCAAGATTGGCAGTTAAATGTATCTTATTATGAAAAAAGCTTAAGCTTACTCAAAGATCTAAATAGTGAAATAAAATTTGATGTCTTTACTGATGATCTTGAGTGGGTAAGAAATCAGAAAATATTCAGTGAGGCCCAAAATATATATTCTCAGAGAAATGAACAAACCAAAAATCAAAAAGAATTAATTTCTTATCAAAAAGATGATACTGGCGATACGATAAGAACTTTTTCTGAAATGCTTAAATATAAAAACTTTGTAGTTGGAAATAGTTCTTTTGCTTTTTTTGCAGCATTCATACAATCTGACTCAACTTCTTTAGTTACAGTACCAGTTCCTTGGTTTCGAAATAATCCACATAAAACTTTAAAAAAAGATAATTGGATAGTTGTAGATAATAATTAGATATTTATGTCGCTTTTACAGCTTTGCCCCCCAGATCCAATTAGAAAATATCAACAATTAAACTATGGATTTGTAAACTTATATTTATGGTTAAAAAACTAATCGCAAAAGCATTGTTATTAATTTTTAAAGAATTAATTAATTTACTAGCTAGGAATACTAAAGATGAGGCTAGATTACTCAACAAAATTATAGGGATTGCAAATTACAATTTAGGAAGGGGCTTTTCTGGTCCTAAAACACTAGAGGACGAAATACAAAGATTAACAAAATATTTTAATCAAAATGATTATCTCACTCTTATTGATGGTGGAGCACACCAGGGATTATATTCAGATTCCTTCAAGAGAATATTTCCAAATTCAAAAATCTACTGCTTTGAGCCCTCTAAAGGTAATTTTGATATTTTAAAAAATAAGTTTAGATCAAGTAACGATATCTCTGTTCTAAATTATGGGCTTTCGAATGAAACGGCAAAAGGTAAACTTTTTTACGACAAAGAAGGCTCTAGTATGTCTAGCCTTTACAGAAGAAGATTGGATCATTTTGAGATAGATTTTAAAAAAAATGAAAAAATAGATTTAATTGATTTGGAATCATTCTGGAGAAAAAACTTAAACAATAAAGATATTGATATTTTAAAACTTGATATTGAAGGAAATGAGCTTCTTGCACTTGAAGGATGTGGTGATCTAATTAATAAAATAAAAGTTATCCAATTTGAATTTGGTGGTTGCAATATAGATTCAAGAACTTATTTTCAAGATTTTTGGTACTTTTTTGCAGAGAGGAATTTTACCATTAATAGAGTTACCCCATATGGATTAGTTAATATTTCAGAATATTCTGAGATTGAAGAACATTTTAGAACTACAGTATTTTTAGCTTCAAATAATAATATTCTTAAAAAATAGTTTAAAAACTACTTTAGGTTCTATTTTTCTCTAATGTAAACACCTATATCTTTATATGGATCATCATAGAAATTAAGGTTTTCATCAGCCTCATATATTAATGTGTTTAGTTTTGAGTAATTACTTTTATAGTCATCAATAGCACAATTATAGAAATCAACTTTTTGAGGCTCGCCATCAATTATTAAGGTGCCATTACACATTATTACTTTTGGTTCTTCTTCAATAAGAAAACTTACATGATTAAATTCATTTTGTTGAATCATATTTAAATCCAGTAATTGTTTAACAATATATTCTTCAGAGTGATTTCCAGGATGCACGATATACGAAGTGTTTGGAAGATTTAGATAATAGAGCACTAGTACATAGTCCAATGCCAAAATATCAAAGTTCTCATTTCCTACAGACTGCTTAATTTCAACAGATAATTTTTTAAGAGGGTAATCGTTATATATTTCTGTAGTGTTTGACAAGTTCAAAATGGAGTCTTCAAAAGTTTTAGACCCTATCGTAAGGGTAGAACAAAATATGAGGACATATACAAATTGTGTTTGAGCAGGAGTGTCAATTGTAGAAAAGAGAAGAATAAAGAAATAAATGGCATAAAACAGATGATGTTGGTAGTTGTGCCCTGCAATAAAAAAGAACATAACTGCTATTAAAAAATTCATTATTTCAATGTTCATCTGATTTTTAAAACCACTCTTATAAGCTTTTGTTAAGATAAAAAAAGCTGTAGAAATTAATGCGAAAAACAAAAAATAGTCATATTGAAGTATTCTTCTAGAAATTACAAATAATTCTGATATAGAAGGATTACTTGAACTAACGTAATTCAAGGGAAGCTGTACATATTGTGCAATATATAGATTTAATAAATTATTTAAATAATAAAAAATTATAAAAAATATGTGTGGAATCAAAAAACCTAAAGACATATTTTTTATATCTATATAAATATTGCCCCTTTTTTTATTCAAAATTTTTAAATAATAAGGCATTATAAATATTATGGTTCCTTGATTCACAAGTGTTGCTAAAGCAAAGTTCGATCCAATAAAGAATTTTACTAGGGTACTTTCAGGGTATCTTTTATAAAGAAAGTAGTTTAAAGATATAAAAGTGAGGCAGTAAATTTCACTAAATTCGCTTATAAACCAAACATGACTTGTGACAAGTATAAAGAATAAGGAAGTACAAAATGCTTTTAATTTACTCTCAGTACTAATTTTTACTGATAAATATAAAAATAAAATGGATGAAAATAATATTAGATCATTTAAAAGTCGGAAATATAAATAATTTCTGTTTGCTAGGTTTGATACAAAATTATATAAATATAAAAAGAACGGACCTTTTGATTCCCATTGTGTTGTAAAAGGAAGAAAACCGTTATTTATTTCTTGTGAGGCAACTAAATAAGATGGAACATCCCAAGTTATTGTTTCTATATTTAAATATTTATTTTGTGTCAGAATTGTTATGGTAAGCAGTAACAATATATAAAAAATATTGCTTTTAAGAAACTTTACTTCAATCAAATTAAATTTAATTAAATTGTCTGAAGACAAAAACACATTTTTATATACAAAATAGAAAAGAATACAAAAAGTTACTGTTACTATTGTGGTGGTTTTTTGATGTTCTAGAACAGAATTCAAAACTAGAGGAAAGAAAATTAATATTATCACTGAAAGGTTATTTTTTTTAATCATGTGTTGTAATAATAATCGTAACAACATTCATAAAATGTTAAGTACTTTAAATTTTAAAATATGAATAATCTCATTAAAATAAAGTATAAGATTTAAAAATAATGGATACTAAAGCATTTAATAATTATTTATGAGAGACTACCTACAGTCAAGAGAGAATAAATTAAACTTGATCTCATATTTAATAATTCTCTCAATTGTATTTATTTTAATTTTTAATATCATGTTTTATCACCCTATTCTTGGATACGACGGAGAAGCACATGATTCATACATTGACCATATCTCGAGATATTTACCAGATTCTCTGAATTTACCTTTAAAAGAAAATACAAGAGAGTTTTTTAATCCTCCAATTGCTTATCTTTTCCCATCATTTATTCAAGTAGCATGTAGGAATTTGATTGAGGCTGAGAATTTATTAATGGAGTGTAAGCCTTATTACAATAAAATAACACAAATATTTCAAGCATTATTGTATTTACTTACCCTTTTAATCAACATGACCACGATTAAATCTTTTTTAAGATCTAAAAAGCTGATTAATCTTAATTATTTAATTTTGGTTGCAATATTAGCAGTTAACTATAGAACGATATCAATGATTCGTGGAGAAGTATACATATTGTTTTTTATGAGTCTTCTAATCAATAGGTTCTTAAAACTTTATAAACAAAATTATAAGACTAAAAAGTTAGATTTACTTATTTTTGGGCTGCTAGTTGGGGGCCTTGCACTAAGTAGGCAATGGGCCTTTTTATTGTTTCCAGGTTTCTTTATAATTATTTTTTTAATTCCAAAAGTATCCAGATTAAATTATATAAAATTCATTACAGGAGCTTTCTCGATAGGTTTTTTAGTCTCATCTTGGTTTTACTTTAATTTATTTTTTGAATATGGATCTTTTACTTCTTTTAACAAAGACTCTTTAGGGTTTAGCCTTGGCAATCAACCACTTTCATTTTATTTCCCATTTAATGATCAAATTACCTATCTTTTTACTAAGCCTATCCGACCTTATTTTTCAAATCAGCTTTTTCCGATTATTTATGCTGATTTGTGGGGAGATTATTGGGGATATTTTGTATTTACGTCCAAATTTCTTGATATAGGAAGAAACCAGATGTTGATTGGGGATTATTTAGCTAGAGTAAATATTTTGTCTTTAATGCCTTCAATATTAATTTTATTTGGATTCTATAAGTTCACAAAAAAAAATAAACAGAATCCTTTTATAAGGTATATTTCGCTATCTGTATTGATTTCTTTTTTAGGATTTTTGTGGTTTTTAATATCATACCCAGAATTACCTACTGGAGATACTATTAAAGCTACATATTGGGTACAGTTATTTAACTTACTCATCATTCCTGCTTCAATGTGGCTTGGTGGCATTAAAGAAATGAATTACAAAAGTTACATTTCAATGATTATTTTCCTTATCATTGTTTTTATACACAATTTCTCATCCTATCTTTCTCATTTCCCGCTTTCTTTTATCAATAATATTTGATGTTTTCAAATTTTAAAAAGCGCTAGTGTAGATTTGTAATATGCAAGAAAATATAATTGCCATATGCGGAGTAATTCCAGAAGGTTTTAAAAAAGTTGTAATTGAAGGATCAGATTATACGTTTAAGAATGACCCTACTTTTAATGCCATAAGTTTATATAATTTTTTTGGAAAAGCAGCTACTGTTAACTCTTTTCAAGAATGTTTTTATTATGTTGAGTTAGGATTTTCGCAAGGGATGTTTAATATTTTTGATCTCATATTAAGAGTCACAATAATTTTTCTATCAATTTTTGTATTTTATAAAATTTACAAATCAAAAAAGATTAAAATTTATAGTCTCAAGAAAATCATATCAAAAACCAAGAATTTATTTTCAAAAAATAAATTTAAAAAAGAGTTTTTATTATTCAGTTTTATTAGTGCTGCTTTACTTCAAAACTTCTATATTTTTGACTATGTAAGAACTAAAGCAGTAAGAATTCCAAATTTTATAGATGAATATATTTCTTTAACTTCAAATGTAAGTTTTTTTTCAAATTTAGATTTCAATGCTGGGGATTTTATTGGAGGTTCTTATAGTATTTACCTAACATCTGGTCCAGTATCTGCAATAGGCGGAGTCCTTGGTTGGAATTTAACAAAATCATTAACTATAGCTAGACTTGGAAATTTTTATTGGCTACTTTTATTACAGCTTATTTTTGCAATAGTTCTTTGTAAATCTAAAAAAAGCAACCTATTTTTTATCATACCTATGAGTTGCATACTGATTACATTAATTCCCTGGTGGCAAGGTGGCCTGTACTCGTTAGGAGAAATTAGCTCTATGTTAATATTTACAAATTCAGTATTTTTATTTAATAAATATAGAAGGCTAAGCCTAGTTTTAATAAGCATATCTATCTTTTATGGAAAACTCTTAACATTACTTCCGTTCATTGGTTTTTATATTTTTGTAGCTTTTAACGAAAAAGATCTAAAAAAAATTATTTATGATTTTATATCTGTAGTAGCTCCATATGGAGTCTATTTAATATTAGCTTGGTACAATATTGAAAATTTTCAACTATTAATATTTTTAGAAAATCAGATTAATTTATTTTTAAACCATCAGAGTTCCGGCCTTTCTAAATTTTGGGAAATTAGCTTAACTGAAAATTTTGAAATGTCAGAAGCTTCAAGATGGCAAAGTATTGATATCTATAGGATATTAATTTTTCCTATCCTTGTAATTTTATTAATTTATAAAAATAAAATTGCATTAAATAAATATTTTTATAATATTTCATATCCATTAATTGGATCAATAGTATTGCCTTATTTGTGGTTTTGGATATTAAGTCCAACTAAATGGATTAGATATTCACAACATTTTACGATTACATCCATAATTGTTATATTGTATTTACTCAACTTTGAGTTAGTGAATAATAAAATAGACATATTTTTAACATTTATGATGATTTTTGCTCTTGGAAGTGAGTACAGCCCAACCTATTTGTTTATAGTGGCAATTTTATTATTATTTTCATCCCTCTTTGTCAAAAAGACAAATATTAAAATCAACAAAGTATTTGTCATCATTTCTCTCTCTTTAATGATTGCTCTTCCTTATTATGAGAAAGATACTTTTGGTAACTTAAATTATTCTTTTATTGAGTGTTTTGAAAATTTATTAAATGACCAATGTAAAAATGCATATATGGGAGAGTAAAATCCCATATGGATTATATATTTAATTGTAAAATTTAACTAGAAACTCCATTCAAAAGTTATTATTAAAGAGATGATAACTAGTTATAAAAAACTTTATAGAGATGTACTGTACGTATCAAAAATAACAAAGACTAATAACAAAAGATTAATTATTTTTAGTGCAGTTATCTTAGCTCAACTTACTGCGCTTTCAGATATATTGTTGATACTTTTTTTTACATCAATAATTACAGGAGTAATAAATGTTGGAAATGTTTTTTTACCAATAGTTCAATTTATTCAGGAATTTACTTTCTTACTACCCTTTATTGTGATCCTAAGGTTTGCATGTATTTATTTTCAGTCAATTGTATTAAAAAAATTAGAACTTGACGTTCAAGAGAATCTTAGAGTTTATCTTTTAAATGAAGTTTTTGAAAAGCGTAATTATTCAATAGCTGACGCATATTTCTTTATAAACGAGCTTGCTTCACACATATCTTTCTTCTACTCAAACTTAGCAGGGTTTATGAATAGTCTTTTACAGATGTTCGCATACCTAATTTATCTTATTCTTGCTGACACAAGAACAATATTTACATTCGGTATTGGGGCAGTAATTATATTTTTTCCAACTAAGTTCTTGATAACAAAAGCTAGAGAATTTATGCATAAATCTTATACATACTCAAAAGAAACTAATTATGAAGTACAGAGAATAATTGAAAACATGTTTCTTATTAAAATATTAAAAAAAGATCAAGAAGAGATAAGAAATTTTAAAAATACTTTAGGTAATTACAATTTAAGCACCCTAAAAAATCATAAATATGGTGCTATAAACTCATTTTTACCAAGTTTAATAACTATGTTTATATTTTCAATATTATTAGTTTTTTCATCTCTTGCAAAAAGCATAACTTTAGATTTTATAGCAGTTACATTAAGACTTTTTCAATCAATAGGAATTTTTAATAGTTCTATGAATAAAATTATAAATTCACATGTTCATATTGAGAAATTTTATGAGCTTGATCAAAATAAATTATTAATTAATAAAAATAACTTTAAATTTTTAAATAAAGAAAATAAGAATGTAATAGAAATCAGTAATCTTTCATTTAAATATTTTAATAGTGAAGATTATATTTTTGAAAATTTAGACCTCTCTATTCCTGTCAATCAACACACCATCCTCACTGGGCCAAATGGTTCCGGAAAAAGTACACTATTGGGATTAATCTCAGGTGTCTTATATTCTGAAAAAGGAAATGTCATAACTTACAAAGACAAGTACGGCTACATTGGCGCAATACCTCTAATTTTTACAGGTACATTAAAACAAAACTTAATGTATGGAAATGATGAGATAATTTCTGATGATAAAATAATGGAATTATTGAAAGAGTTTGATGTTTTTAAAGAAAAAAGAAACTATGACCTAACTAGAGAAATTAGTAATAAAAGCTTATCTTCGGGGCAAATGCAAAAAATTTCATTTATCAGAGCATTATTAGCAAATACTGAAGTCTTGTTACTAGATGAATCAACAGCAAATCTTGATGTGAAGTCTAGGGATTTAATTTTTGATATTCTCAAAAATCAAAATATTTCAATTATTAATTCAACACACGATCCTACTAGTTTTAAAGATGTCGAAAATCATATAAAAATTGTCATTGAGGAAGATAAGAGGATAATATTACCCGATTAGATCAATATACAAAGAATGTTCTTTTTTCATTATCTTATTAATTGAATAATTGTCTTTCACAAATTCATAGGCATTTTTTGATAAATTAGCTTTTAAATCTGTTTGATTTTCTATAGAAAGTACTTTTTCGGCGATATTCTCATTTATAGTTTGAAGAACTACACCATTAAAATTATTTATTATTATTTCATGTAAGTAATCCGAATCAAGCGCTATTGGGATACAACCACTAGACATAGATTCAATTAATGATTTAGGGTGTCCTTCGAAATTTGAAAAAATAACATAGTATGTGTATTGATAATATAAATCAAGAAGCTTTTGATGATCTAAAGTTCCAAGAAAATTTACCTTCACATTTAATTCGTCTGAAAGGTTTAATAGAGAACTTTTTAAAGATCCCTCACCAACAATATCTAATTCAAGATTGGAATTGTTAAGATTTTTTATAAGTGCTGCATAATTTTTCTGACTTTCTAACCTTCCCACAGCCAGTACTCTATTACCTCTTCTATTATCACTATTTTTGTAACTTGTACTTACTACCCAGTTATTTATTTTTACAATTTTTTGTTTTTTAAATAAAAAATAGTTACTTAAGAAAGATTTGTCTCTTTCAGAAGTTACTATATATTTGTCTGATAGTGTTAGTGAAATTTGTGTGAGTAAGTAATACATAAAAGTTTTAAAGGCACCCCTCCGTTCTTTTATTGAAAAGGTCAGAATATCGTATCCAGTTCTAACAATAAGTTTTTTTCTAGTTATAAGTTTTAAAACTATTGGAATCCAGGAGCCTAATAATTGGTTAGTTTTATATATATCAATATTATTCAGATATTTCCTAATCTTAAATGGTAAAAATAATGAAAATAGAAATCTTGCTACTTTATTTTCAAATCTTTTTTCTAAATGATAGATGGGGATTATTTTGATGTTTTTTAATTTGTCTTGATATTTAAAATCTTCTTCATCTCCGAATGTAACAAAGGTAAAATTTATCGGGTATTTATCAACTAGTTGATTGTAATACAATATCTCTCTTTCAATTAAACCTGTTTCATCCCATTTTTTGAGTGACATATCATATGTAAAAAAAAGAGCTACATTCATCCTGTTAATATTAACCTTAGTAGATATAGGTTTAAATTATAAATATGAAAAAGATACTAGTTATTCACAACAAATACAGAAATCTTGGAGGAGAAGATATTGCAGTAGAGAATGAAATATTACTTTTAAAGGAAAAATATGAAGTTGAGATTTTGTATTTTGATAATAATATAGATGGATTATTTAATTCAATAGCTCAATTATTTTATTTTCTTATTAATAAAAATCTTAAAAGCAGAAAAATACTAGAAAAAGTGCTTGATGATTTCTCACCAGATTTGGTGTATGTACACAACACATGGTTTAAAGCATCCTTGGTAATTTTTGATGTTTTAAAAAAAAGAGAAGTAAATACTTTTATAAAGATTCACAATTTTAGATATAGTTGCACACAAAGCTTTCTTAAAAAGACGCACCTTAAGAATCAACAATCTTGTCCCGCTTGTGGACTAATGAATAGTAAATTTCCAATAAATAACTATTTTCAAGAATCTATTGGAAAGTCTATATTGGCAGTTTGGTATGGCAAGGGATATTTAAAAAGATTGCTAGACAAAAATTTTAATTTAATTGTTTTGACTGATTTTCATAAAAAATATATCGAAAAGAATTTTATTTACGAATCAGAAATAATTGTATTAAACAATTATTTAAATGTTAATGTCTCAAATCAAAGGTTAGTAGATAGCAATTATATAATTTATGCAGGAAGAATCTCAAAAGAAAAAGGGGTTGAAAATTTAATTAATTCATTTCTACACAGCAACTTAGGCGAGATCACTTTAAAAATAATTGGCCTTGGCCCGGATTACAATCTTTTAGCAGATAAATACTCTATATATGAAAATATTGAATTTTTAGGACAAATTGATAATAAGTCGGTATTAAATTTAATTCAAAATTCTAAGGCTGTTGTAACTGCTACTAAATTACTTGAAGGCCAGCCCACTATTTTATGTGAAGCCTCAAAACTAGGAATACCCTCAATATTTCCAGATACTGGCGGAGTAAGTGAGTTTTTTCCAGAATCAACAAAGTTGTCTTTTAAGCAATTTGATTATGATGATTTAAAAATAAAATTAAATTTATTAAAAGATAATGATCTTCTAAAAAAAGAAGGTTTAGAAAATGAAAAATTTATTAGCATTCTTTTGGACAAAAAAACAGTTTTAAAAAAATTTGAAAGCTTATTTAGTGAATAATAACAACAATTTAGTTTCAGTAATTATGAGTGTGTACAATGCTGATAAAACAATTAGTCAGTGTCTAGAGAGTATAGTTAATCAGACTTACACAAATCTAGAAGTTCTGATTATGGATGATTGCTCTTCAGATAATACTGCTGAAATCTTAAAAAATTATGAGGAAAAATATTCTAATATAAAAATTTATAAGAATAATCAAAATATTGGTTTGACTAAATCACTTAATATATTGATTCAGAATTCAAAAGGTTTCTATATTGCTAGACATGATGCGGATGATGTTAGTCTTCAAAATCGGATAGATAAACAAGTAGCATATATTGAAAAGTTTAATCTTGATGGATGTACGACAAGAGCCAAAGTCATGCATTCAAAAAAAATTATTCCAAGTCTATCCTATTATTTACCTTTAAAAAATGTAATTAATTACAAAAATCCTTTTATTCACGGTAGCCTCATCCTTAAAATGAAAGTTATTAAAGATTTAAATTTATATGATGAAAGTTTCTATTACTCACAGGACTACAAATTAATGAAAGATTTAATTCTTAATAATTATGATATCAGAATATTAAAAGATCCACTCTATATTCTTAATATGAAAGACAACATATCAACTAACTTTAAAGACAAACAGCAATATTATGCAAACTGTGTAAAAAAAGGTTTGGTTCCAGAAAAACCAAAGGGTATGTAAGTGATTTATTTAAACCAAGCGAAAGAATCCTGGGTTGTAGACAGATTTCGAGCTGAATGGTACAAAAATAACAAAGATATTTCAACAAAATTTATATCTAAATCAGAAGTAATCTGGCTAATTTCTCCATGGACATGGAAAAAAGTTAATCCTAAGTATATGGAATCAAAGAAAGTAATTTGTACTATTCATCACATTGATACTGATAAATTTAACAAACAAGAGGCAGATAATTTTAGAGAAAGAGAAAAGTATATTGATTTTTACCATGCAATATCGGATAAAACAGAAAATCAACTTAAGGAATTGACAAATAAAAAGATAGTAACAGCTCCTTTTTGGGTAAATCAAAACATATGGTTTCCAATAAAAAATAAAAATAAAATTTTTAAAAAGTATTCTCTTAACCCAAATGATTTTATCGTGGGGTCTTTCCAGAGAGATACAGAAGGAAAAGACTTAGAATCTCCCAAACTCTCAAAAGGCCCAGATAGACTCTTAAAAATCCTAATTGATTTAAATTTAAAAAATAATAATTTACATGTTTTACTTGCAGGCAAAAGAAGACAATACTTAATAAAAAATTTAGAAAAAGAAAAAATAAAATATTCTTATTTTGAAATGACTAACTTTGAAAATCTTAATGAGCTTTATAACTGTCTTAGTTTATATATTGTAACTTCCAGAGTAGAGGGTGGACCTCAGGCAATTGTTGAATGTGCTTCTGCAAGAGTTCCAATTATTTCAACTGATGTTGGCAATGCATCGAATATTTTAAATAAAACTTCAATATTTGAGATGAATAATTTTAAGTTCGCATCTCCTGATACAAGTTTTGCTGAAAAAAAGGTTCAAGAACTCTATATTCCTAATGGTTTTAAACCATTTAGAAATTTTTTGGTAACTTAATATGAAAATAAGCATAGGTACAAATATTAAAGAAGGACCCTGGGGAGGGGGAAATCTATTTGCAATCAATTTAGCAAAGAGGTTAAGGTCTAAGGGGAATGAAGTATTTTTTAATCTTAATGAAAAAGATCTTGATTTAATACTGATTACAGAACCTAGAAAAACCTCCGAATCATCGGCCTTTACAAGTGAAGATGTAAAAAAATATATGAGTTTTATAAATTCAGACTCCATAGTAGTCCATCGCATTAACGAATGTGATGAAAGAAAACAAACTAATTATGTTAATAAATATTTAATTTATGCCAACAAAGTTGCCGATGCGACCATTTTTGTTAGCAATTGGCTAAAAAGTTTATATATTGACCAAAATCTTAATAATAAGAATATAAATGTAATATTGGCTGGTGCTGATAAAAAAATATTTAATACGAATGGATACAAACAATGGAATGGGAAAGATAAATTAAAAATAGTTACACATCATTGGGGAGCCAACTGGAATAAAGGTTTTGATACGTATACACTTCTTGATAATTTGTTGGATAGAGAAGAATACAATCAGAAATTTGAATTTACATACATTGGAAACTTACCAAAAGATTTTAATTTTAAAAACACAAAGGTTATTCCACCGCTTTCAGGAGAATCACTTGCAGCTCAAATTAAAACAAGTCATGTTTATCTTACAGGTTCTCTGAATGAGCCATCAGGTAATCACCATATTGAAGCAGCACAGTGTGGATTACCAATATTGTATATAAACAGCGGAGGGATCCCAGAGTATTGTGATGGATTTGGTTTAATTTTTGAAACAGATACCTTTATTGATATTCTAGAAAAAATGTACAAAGAATTTGAGATCTACGAATCACGAATGAAAAATTATCCCTACAATTCTGATGTAATGTGTGATGAATATATATCTCTATTTGAAAATTTAGTTAAAGACAGAAATAAAATTCTTCAAGAGAGAGATGACAATATCTATTATTCTGGATATGTCCAAAAATATGCTTATCTACTTAAGAGGAAGTTATTAAATGCGAAATAGGTTAAAAAACTTACAAAATAAGAAAAAAAAGATTTTAAATTTGATATTTATTTCTGTGTACTTAATTTCAGCCCTGGTAATGATATTTACTAGATCTTTTATCGGTTTAAATTTTTATGGATACAGGCTTGGGGAAATACTGGTTTTACTAGGCCTCATTGTTTCTTTGTTTTTAACAATTAACTTTAAAAAGCTATCTTTTATAAATGTAGATATTTTTAATAACTACTTTAAATCAATAATCCTCTCTTTTTTTATTGTTGTACTTTTAACAGGATCAAATATATCCAATTCATACGCTTTTAAATCTAGTTCTTATATTTGGACAATAGGCTTTCTTATTATTGGTATTTTTTTTACAGAACATATTAATAATGTTGATAAAAGACTAGTAATGACTCTTAGTTTTATACCACTAATTATCTACATCTTTAATTCAGGAAACTATCCAGATTTTATAATCAATTTCTTTCTTAAGTATTCTGATAAGTTTCAATTTATTAAAGCATCAGATATCTTCTTAGCAGTCATTACTATCTACTTCTACTTAGAAAAACTTAGAATTAAACAAAAATTAAAAATTCTTTATTTATTTATTTACATACCATTATTTTTGCCAATGTTGATTATTCAAAGTAGGGGGTCTTATGTAGGTATAATAATTTTCTCTTTGCTAGTTATTTTTTATGAAAAGGAGTATTTGTTAAAAAACAAGAAAACAATCTTTTTTTACCTCATTATCTCAAGCATTATCTTCATAATCTCTAGTTTTAGAGTAAGTGGCGTTGATTTTTTTGAAACAGAACTAACCCCTGAACTCGTTACAGAACAGGTTAAAACTAATTCTGAGGTGAAAGATACTAAAAAAGCATTCTTAACTTTTTACATTAATGATGGGAGGCTTTTCTCCAAAGATGAAACTACAAATTGGAGACTTGATATTTGGCAGGATGTAGCTTTTGATATGTATCAAGAGGGGAATATTCTTTATGGTTATGGTTACAAATCTATTATTCCTCAAATGGTAGACCCATCAGCACCAGGAAGACTTGGAAGAGATGGTTTAAATGAAAACGTCCATAACTATTTTGTTACAGTTTTATCAAGAGGAGGACTTATACAAGTAGCACTCTTTTTACTATTCCATATTTCAATGATTCAAATTTGGAAAAAGAATGAAGATAATTACAAAATATTAATTTACTATTTACCAGTTTTGTTTGTTTCATGTCTTGATATTTCGATGGATGGTGTTCAGTTCCCGCTAATCTTTTTTGGCTCACTTGGATATTTTCTTAATGAATTAAAATCTAATAAATAGAAAATTTAGTTATATAATATATACCTATGGATATTGCATTAATTACAGGTATAACAGGTCAAGATGGTTATTACCTATCGAAGCTTCTACTAGAAAAAGGTTATAAAGTTCATGGAACAATCCGTAGGTCGTCTTCAATAAATACCTCAAGAATAGACACATTAATTTCAGAATATCAAAGTGATGGAAGGTTAAGTCTTCACTACTCAGATTTACTTGATTCATCAAGTTTATCTTCTTTAATTGAAACTATCAAACCAACTGAAGTGTACAACTTAGCTGCTCAGTCTCATGTAGCAGTCTCTTTTGCAAATCCTGTATACAGTACACAAACTGGTACAGTGGGACCACTGTCACTACTCGAGGCAATTAAAAATATTAATAACGAAATAAAATATTACCAAGCTTCTTCTTCTGAAATGTATGGTGGAGGGGTAAAAGATTTTCTTAATGAAGATTCACCTTTCGATCCAAAAAGTCCTTATGCTGCAGCAAAAGTTTTTGCACACAATTTAACAAAAATGTACAGAGAGTCTTATGACATGTTTTGTGTAAACGGTATTTTATTCAATCACGAGTCTCCCCATAGAGGTGAAACATTTGTTACCAGAAAAGTAACTAGAGCTGTAGGAAGAATCAAGCTTGGATTACAAAAAAAACTTACACTTGGAAACCTAGATGCCTTTAGAGATTGGGGATTTGCAGGTGATTATGTTGAGGGCATGTGGAGAATGATGCAGCACAAGAACCCTGATGAATGGGTGCTTGCAACAGGTAGGTCAATATCTGTAAAAGAATTTGTTGAAAAAGCTTTTAACTATGCTGAGCTTCAGCACGAAGACTTTATTCAAACATCTGATAAGTACTTTAGGCCTAATGAAGTTGAATATTTATTAGGCGACTCAAGCAAAGCTACTAAACAGCTTAATTGGAAAGCTGATACTGATATTGATATGCTTATAAAACTAATGGTCGATTCAGATTTAAATTTAGCTAAAAGAGAAGAAGTTTTAATGAAAGAAGGATTGATCAAACCTACTTGGGAGCATCCTTCTATTTAAGTCCTTAGGGATTCAATATTTTCTAAAAACCATTGATATGTTTTTTCTAATCCCAGATCAATGTCAACTTTACTTTTCCATCCCAGTTCATTAATAACTGTACTGTCAATCAATTTTCGTGGGTTACCATCTGGTTTACTTAAATCGTAATTTATATTGCCTTCGTACTGGATTAAGTTTTTTATTTTCAATGCTAAATCTTTAATAGTAACTTCTTCACCACTACCAATATTTAATAAGTCATAATCAATTTCTTTATCTAGTAAAAATTCTATAGCATCAGAAAGTTCATCAACATATAAAAATTCTCTTAATGGATTACCAGTTCCCCATATTGAGAAGTCTTTTTCATCTTTTACTTTCTTTTCATACATCCTAGAAAAGAAACCAGGAATTACATGGCTACTATTTTCAGAAAAGTTATCATTAGGACCATATAAATTAGTAGGCATGAGGTTTAATATATTATGACCATATTGCTTACTAATAGCTCTTCCAATTTCGATTGCTGATAACTTTGCCATAGAGTAAGGCGAGTTTGTAGGTTCAAGCTTTCCAGTCATGATCTTATCTTCTTTAATTGGCACCTCTGCAGATAAGGGATAAATACAACTGCTTCCTAAGTTGATTACTTTAATTTCTGGAAACGGAACTATTGATTCAAGGATATTCATATTAATTTTTAAATTCTCAAGTATGAATTGTGTTCTGTAAGAATTATTAGCAACAATACCTCCAACTTTGGCTGCTGCATTGATTACAACATCAGGTTTTGTAACTGAAATTTTATTTTTAGTATTTTCTAGATTGAATAAATCTGTGTCTTGTCTTGTTGAAAGAATTAGTTCAGTAATTTTATCAGATTTTTTTAGAACTCTTGCAAGGCTTGATCCTACTAGTCCTTTACTTCCGAAAAGTAAAACTTTCAAAATTTTTCCTAACTTAACTTAAAAATATAATTTTTTAACTAGTTATATTTATAATAAGTACTATAACAAGTTAACAGTTTAATAAATTATAAGTGAAATGAAACACAACATACCATATTTAATAAACCTTCCACCTTTTTTGATTAAGGATTTAGAGGAAGGGGAGACTAAAGGATTGAATCTAGTAATTTTGATTATTAAAGGTAAATTCCTAAGTTTTGTAATTAACAATACAAAGCAAAAACTTTTTTGCTATATAATCAATTTTTTCTTTAAAAAAGACGGCAAAATTGAATATAGAGATAACTTTTATATTAAAGAAACAATCAATGGTGAAAAAATTTATTTTCCGAATAAACGTATTTTAAGAATAGTTAAGAACTTGAACTCCCATTTACAAAGATTATATTCTTCTTACTGTTTAGACGATATACAATTTTCTTCTGGAGATGTGATAGTAGATTGTGGGGCAAACGTAGGTGAGTTAAATTTAGCTTTCAAATTTAAAGGAAAAGATATAGAATATATAGCTTTTGAACCTGACTATGAAACTTTTAAATGTCTTCAGATAAATAGTTCAAGGCATAAAAATTCTATTCACAATGTTGCTTTATCGGATACAGACGGAAAGACGACACTCTATTTAGATAGTGACGGTGGAAACTCATCAGTTGTTGACTTTGGAAGCGAACAAAAAGTTGAGGTATTATCATCCAGATTAGATTCTATGAAAATCAAAAATAATATTAAGTTATTAAAAATTGAAGCTGAGGGTTTTGAACCGGAAGTATTGATTGGTGGATCAAATACTTTAAAATCAATTGAATATATTAGTATTGACTTTGGCGCCGAGAGAGGAATTTCACAAGAGATGACCATAGTTGATTGTAATAAACTGCTTTATAATAATAATTTTGAATTAATAAGTTTTAGTGAATATAGGCTAATCGGACTATATCGAAATTCTAATATTAGAAATTGATGAACTTAAATTCTTTTACTGCTGAAGTAGGGGAAAAAAATATATCTTTTTTAAATTCTCTTCAAGATAAAGAATCAAAATATCATTATGCGCCAGTAAATTTAGGTATTACAACAGCAGGATCAAAGCTTTCATTGGGGTTTAGCTGCTATGCGCTTAAAACTTATTATATTTTAGGATACTGGGAAAATACTACAGATAGTAACAAAAAAGATTGGTTAAGTTATATAAAAAGTTTTCAAATTATTTCTGAGAAAGCTTCAGAGAATCTTTTTGTTGATCCAGAGTACATAAATTTTATTAAAAAATTCAACATAGGTTCTTACATTAAAGAAGGTCTAAAAAAAAGTATAAATACAACAGGACTAAAAAGTTATCAAACAGCTGATGTGAAATTTCAAAATTCAATACGCGCTGAAACAAAACAATCTATATCAACTCTTTATCAAGTTGGAGATATGCAAGATTATCCTTACTTTGAATTTGAGAATAAAGATGAAAAATTACTTCCTTTTCTTGATTCACTTGATTGGCAAAATCCATGGTCTGCTGGGGCTCAATTCTCTGCAATGTGTGTTTTTTCAAAAATAAATGATTTCGAACATAATATCAAAACCCTAAAAAATTTTTCTGATAGGTTAGTCCAATCTGAAAATGGCGGATACTATTCTGGCAGTCAGCCTAATAGCAGTTTATTAATTAACGGAGCTATGAAGATTATTACAGGTTTAGATTGGATTGATGTTCCAATTCATTATCCAAAGAAATTAATTGATTTGTGTTTAAGTATTGAACCAAATGATGAAGGCTGTGATCTTGTAGACATTGTTTATGTGCTATATAAAAGTTCTGAAGAAACTGATTATAGAAAAGCTGAAATCAAAAAATATATGCTTAATCTAGCTCAAACTATACAAAAACATTACAAAAAAAATGAGGGTGGATTTTCATATTTTCTAAATAAAAGCCAACATGAATATTATGGTGTGAATATATCTAAGGGGTTTAATGTACCTGACCTTCATGGAAATTTATTGCTTATCTGGGCATTAAGTATGATAAATAAATTAATAAATGAAGAAGATTCACAATGGCAAATCTTAAAACCTTAGTTTTACGATTTCAAATCCTATCAGCTATTTTATTTTTATAAGATATTATATACTCTTTAAGCTCTCTTTTAGTTGTGTATTTTAATCCAAATGCACTATATCCAAAATGTTCCTCATTTAAGTCTTTTAATCTTTCTTTAATATACTTTGGATGATCTTCAGAGCTTAATTTATTAACATGTTTTTTATATCTTATTTCAATCATCCTAAACCAGGCATCAAAAGCTTCTTCTGGGGACCCTCCACCTCTGTCACCCCATTCATTAAAGTAGTCAAACCACGCTCTGGCAAAGCGAGCTCGGTCTTGGCTAATAACTTCCTTAGTTCTGAACGATGAATCGTATTGCCAAATCGGAATATGCACGAGGGGAACATCCGAAAACTTAATTTGTTTGTTATTTATTGTTGGATGAGTTAAATCACCACCTCCATTTAAAACTATATTTGGAAATTTTTTTTTGTTTAAAGCAATGCAAAGTTTTGTTTTAACCTGATATCTGTCAGGGGTAAATATTTGATGTTGAGGAAAAGCAACCGCAGGCTGGTCATTATTTCTTTTTAGAGAATGGACTATATTTTTAAGATCTTTTTCATGAAAGAAATAATCAAGATCCATTCTAATTACCCAATCGCCTTTTGATTTTATAAAACCTTCGTTAAAGGTTTTTCCTATATGGTCCCATGAAAAATTTTCAGGCCAATCTTTGCCTACAACAACAACTTCGTCAGCAAAGTCCTCGTAGCAGCTTAAAGCTTCTTTCCAGGGATCCATTCTTTCTTCTGGATTTGTCATTGATGTAGAAATTGATATATTGATGTTCATTTAATGAAAACTTTCATTTCTAGTCTTATTTTTAATAGATTCACTTATAGTAATGCTGTCCTTCTTTGTGATTACCATCATAGTAAAACAAAGGCTCATCTATATATATAAATTTAGTAAATTCAATTAAGCCCAACCAACAATCATAATCAGCCCAACGTGGCAAACCTCTAAAACCACCAAGTATATTAAATATTTCCCTTTCAACAACAACACTTGAGGTGATTACACAATTATGTATTTTCATAAATTCTGCATCCCACAATAATGGAAAGGTATTTTTCTTAAAAAAACCACTTTTTTTATATTTATGCTTAATATCTTTAAAAAAATATTCTTTGTTGTAAAGTGGATATTTATTATTTTTTGCATAGCTTCCACCTCCGTAATATCCCTCAGTTGATGAAAATTTGTGATGACTTTTTTCTAGGCTAGTTATTTGAGTTAAAAGTTTATTTGGTAGCCACAAGTCATCATCATCAAGAAAAGCTAAATATTTACCATCTGCTACTTCTGTCCCAAAATTTCTTATTGCTCCTGGACCAAAACCATTAACTTTTTTTTGATTATTTTCAAGGTGTACAATTTTTACAGTTTTATTAAATTTATAATTTTTATAGTTCTCATCAGTAGATCCATCATTTACAACTATAATTTCAATATTTTCATAATTTTGAGCTTCTACACTCTCAACGGCATTTAGCAAAGAATCAAATCTGTTGTAACTAGGAATAATTACGCTAACTTTTGGATGTTCCATATACTTTATTGTAAGTTAATGTTTAGTTTGAGAAAAGTAAATTTTATAAATACCACTCACCATATTTTTTCATACGTGCAATTTTTTCGTCACCAAGTACAAAATTAAAATGTATCATTGCCGGATCAAATTTTGGGTAGTTTTCATAAAAGTACGGACCATTTGGAAATTCAACTAAAGGAAGTACACCGTAGTTAAATTTTGCAAGGCTTTTATTAATATATGTTTGATCATGAGTTCTAAATTTTACAATCTTATCAATGGGTACATTTTCAGGGTTAAAAAATTTCAATGTTTTTTTATTAGATCGGATAAACATGAAACCAGCGCAGACATTGATTTGATTTGGTTTCTTAGGGTTCTTATCATTTTGAAATAAGATATCTTTATTTGCTATATTTCTTAAAAGGTAGTCTCCTATATTTTTTTTTATTGTTATGTCTGAATCAATATAAAGAACATATTCATTATTTAATAGTGACTGGTATATACAGTCAAATTTTTTGTACATAAGCTCACCAAATTTAGAATTTTTTTGGTCCATGAACTCTGAGTAATCTAGCTTTGAATCAAGAGTTGATAAATTATTATGAAAATCCTTGAAATACTCTTTACTTTCTTCATCTAGTGTATAAATCTTTATATCTAAATCTACATTGTTAACAAAAATTGACTTTAGTAGGTTTTCTGTATATTTCCTATAACCGTATGTCGTAAAGGTTATAACTTCAAATAAATTATTCACTACATGCAGTTTAACTGTCTTGCTACTAAATTTAAATTTTTTTGTTCTTAATAATTATTGTGATAAAGCATATAATATTCAATAATGCTTACTTTTTTATATTGTTTAGATAAAAATTATAACCTTCAAGCATTGGTTTCAATCAGTTCAATATTAGAAAAAATAGATGACAAAATAAATATCATATTTTTACACAAAGAGCCTGATACAATTCAAAATCATAGATATATATCAAAAATTAAAAATAATAGGTTCATTAATTCAATTGAATTTATTCAATTTAATAAGAGTAATATTAATTTTCCAAATCTCAAAAAATCACATGTATCAGAAGCTACTTACTATAGATTATTTATCGGAGAGCACCTAAAAGATTATGAAAATATTGTCTATATAGATCCAGATATTATTTGTATCAACAATCCACTTACTGAACTAAAGAAACAAATAAAACTTTTAGATGAATCCAAAGTAACCGTAGCTGCCTTCCCAGAGGTCACAAAAGACAATCAAAACACCAAAGACTTTACAAGGTTAAAAGTTTCTGGAGATTCTTTATTCAATGCTGGATTAATGATTATTAATTTTAAAAAATGGCAAGAAGGAAATCTAGGTTATAAGTTAGTAGAACGCCTTGAATTAATTTATGACGATATTATTTTCTGGGATCAAGATGTTTTAAATTCCTTTTTTAACAGTAATTATTTAAAACTAGATGAGAAATTTAATCACATGATGTCTTATGAGAAAACTAAGCTCACAAAAGGAGAATTATACAAATTAGAAAAAGAGAATCTTTTTATTCATTATTCCGGAAAGTCTAAACCCTGGACAGTAAGAGGGTCCGTAGAAAAATCATTTAAATTCTATCATCAAGCACATTTCGATTTAACTGGAAATTTATACCAAATTCAAAACAACAGAAAGAAACAGGCAATAAAAGATCTCTGTAAATCAATTATTAACTTAAAGATTTTTAAAGTTGATAAACCTTTTAGTTTGATTTTTCAAGTTTTTAAATTTTTGCTACAGAAAAGATAGGAAATTAACTTAGTAGCTGCTTGAAGTGATTTTTTGAAATATTTTTCGACAAAGATTTAACAATAAAAAATAATATAAAAAATAATACTATAAGATAAAACCATGAAATATTGATACTGTTATTGAGTAATAATTCTATATCTTCAGTAATATCTTTAAATCTTCCTACAAATTCAAATGTATTAGTAAAACTCCCAATAACCTTTAATATTAGAATCCCTAAAAATGATGTGAACACTATATTCAGGTAAGAGTCCAGTAACAAGCTACTTTTAAATACCCCAGTTAGATAATTTGGGTTTGCATATAAAGTTTCCTCACCAAAAGAATTTACAACATACTCTGTCGAGAGGACTGTAAATTGACTTGTTTCAAACATCAGCTGAGAAAATATACTAAAAAATGAAAAAATAAATAAGTAATAATTTAATAATTTATAATTTGAAAAATATCTAAAATAAACAAGTAAATTTATAGCAATTAAAGAATACATGTAACGGAATCCATAAGAGTAGCTGGTATTCTGAAAAACTAATACTGGTAAGAATGGAATTAAATATGTTACACCTAGGAGAAAAAATAACTTAAATCTTTTTTTATATATGAGAATAAGTAAAAATATAAAGGAAGCAAAAACTATCGGTGAAAAATAAAATAATCCAAATTCTTGGGTAAAAATCATGGTTAGAAGGGTTCTTAAGGTTAATAATATATTTTCAGGAATTCTAGAGATATCTAAAAGCTGTTCATAATTACTTGATAGCCTGTTTTCCACAAGAAGAAAAATATTACTTGGATTGAATGTATATATTCCATATAAAAACTTTGTATGAAGCAAGAATAAAGTACTCCCAATTAGTGAACCTACAATAAATCTAATTTTCAAATAAAGGTCTAATTT
>Ga0075480_10000154_pt1 | contig 35799 bp, 42 predicted proteins | sample DEB08_DNA_7_FD_81590 | JGI IMG/M metagenome (GOLD analysis project Ga0075480, IMG submission 81590) | Aqueous microbial communities from the Delaware River and Bay under freshwater to marine salinity gradient to study organic matter... | ecosystem: Environmental > Aquatic > Marine > Coastal ... | reverse complement strand
ATGGTGTTTGGATATTCGGTAGCCGTGTGGCTGATTTCAGTACCAATGACATTTGGAGATACACCCAATTTAGAGTAAGTATCCAAAAAGTATTGTTGCTCTAAACCTCTACGAGTTCCGTGGCAAATAATAGTAGATGGTTTTAAATTATACTCCTCATACAAATGGCCCACCAACCCACTCAAGGATATTGGGTCTACATATGAATTGTTGATTTTTCTAACATTGCCTCTAACTTGAGCAGCAACATACTCTTCATAACTATTGTAATTGTATAACTTCATTGTTTACCGCGGTGTTTTCCTGTTTGCACAAAATGTTTGTTTTTTCTACTATCACCTTCTAAAAAGCGATACTCAAATTTATTTTTCCAAGCCACATAATCAAAACTCAACTGATCTCTACGTGAACCGTATTTTATTTCAGTCCACCAATCTTCCATTACCTTAATAACTTGAGAATCGTGGTGATGTCTAAATATGATTGGGTTTGTAGCAAGGCGATTATTATGTGGATAACCCTCATCAAGGTATCTTTTTACCTGATTATACATCAGTGCAGGATTATCTTTGTAATTACCCCCATTTTGCTTCCCAAGCCTCATTATAGCATCGTACTCTTTATAAATACAATCCCTCGGGTCTAATAAAGTTTGATTATGGTCAAAGACTTGGTACTTATGATTTTTTACTAAATCTCTGATATCATCCACTACTAAAATGTTTCCATCAATCCAAACCGAATAGTCATAATCCTTTAAGTATCTATGGGGTAACACCTTATATTTTTTTGCGTTTCTATTTGGGTCATTGTAAATCGGTGTACAGTTTACAACCTCCCAAGTCTTTGATTCAATATCACCATCAGTAAAGCAAATGTAATCAACCCCATCCATTTGGAATTGGTCATCAACTAATTCATCATACCCTCCAAAGATAGCTGTATATACTACAATTCTCATACTAATCTACATTTTGTTCAACAGCATTACCAATCTTTATATAAATTTGACTTCTTACATAATTCTCCTTTAAACGCCCTGGATTTTTTGGTATCGTATACGTTGGTGCATAATTTGCAATCGTGTCATTAACACCGCATTGATTTCCTACATTAAATGTAGCTTTTGATTTTATGTATAATTGAATTCGGATATCGATATGGCGCATATCCAATGCCTTTTTAAATACCAACCCACTATCCATTTCTGAAGTCCAATAAAACATTGGTAAATCGTATTCATCAAGTTTCCGTTGAATTAATTCGTTGTCAGTGCCTTTATATCTATTTGATAGTAACAATGTTCCAAATTCACCGTCGCAATGTTCTTTAATAATAGTATCACCAAGCTTCTTTTCAGCATCGGTCCAATATAATTCAGGTTCAATATCATCGAAATGCCTATCATCGATGCCCCAAAATCGCATCATCTGTTGTAATAATGGATCATTATCAGTCTCATCATATATTCGATAATGATCGTTAAATACATCCCCCTCAAAAGAATCTACAAATTCATCAACATATGGATTATTATCAAATACAGTATGTACAACTTGAAATGGATCATCCCAAGAACTCCAATTCTTCTCGAGTGAACCAAACATTTCTTTAAGTAATTTTGGTGACGGTACTGTAACTTTGCAGTCAGGATAAATTTGTTTTAATTTTCTTGGGAAGGCTGATATAATTCCCCAATCACCAACACCAAAACACGTTCTTAAAATCACAAAGTTTTGTTGCTCCAAATACTCGGGTGGAATATATGACGGATCATTAATTGAAAATCCCAATTTATTCACTTCACCTGTATTGTAGACTTTATTATTATATGTTCTCCAAAATTGCATATTAATTAATTGTTTGATAAAATTCATTTTGGCGCCTTTGTCTCTCTAACGCCTTAATGTGTATAATACACCAATCTTGAGTTGCTTTTGGATCTATGTCCTGGTCGTGTTCGTAATTAAATAACCTTGCTGACGATTTATGATTTTTTATCACTTCATGAACAGCATTTTCCCAACAAATTTCAGGCTTGTTTTTCATAAGTCGTGCTTGTAAATCTGGGAAATTAACAACATGGTAATCGTATTCTTTAGCAATAGGAAATTGCAAATTGTTAGTAACATTCCATCTTTGTGATATTGCGTACTCAGGTGTTAAGCCTTTGACGATATTGATTCGTGGTAACCAAAATAAATCAGTATCTGTATTTTCGCTCAATAATAATTTTATATGCATTAATAATCCATCACCTAATAACTCATCAGCATCGATCTGAAACACATATTGCTTCGTGCAATTCTTCTTCAAGTTGTTTTTGAAAGACGCAAAATCTTTATTTAGTGGATACTCTATGATTTTTAATTCACACGAGCACGCCGTCTCAAATACTTTCACAACCTGCTTAACCTCATCGGTTGTATTACCTTGATCAAACTGAATTACAATTTCATCTGAATCGTCAACAAACTGATTTAATTGCGTTAATAAGCTATCTAACTCGTCGTGCTCATTACAAACCGGTATGCAATATGAAATTGTTATATTTGTATTCACTGTCGTATTGTATCATCTCCGTAATTAATCTCCTCGTCAGGACATAGGAAATTACCACTGCTCTTTATTGTCTCTATTTGCTGCATAAAGGACTCTGAGACCGTCTCTCTTAGCATCATAATAGCTTCAGTAACAGCATCCTGGTTGCATATATCTAAGTCACCAAAGTCGAACTTGACGTAACCTTGCTTATTATTGTAATTAATTTTAATATCTGTCATTTTATTTCGTATATGTTATTTAATATATGGAATATTTTTTACAATTCCAAATTATTGTGAATCATTTTCTAAAACTATCGCTGCGTTTCCACACAATTCCATATAATCATCAAATGCATCTGCAAACTTATCGATAGAATACATCTGTATTGACTCATTTTCAATTTTAAGAACTTGTAATTTTTCACTACCGTCTTCTAAAATAATTGGATTGAGCATTGTCTGGTGTGTTTGTATATCATCCTTATGCTCGATAGGTCGTACATTTGCTGTTCTCCAAAATAATTGAAAATTCGTATCCTCATTTACGATTGGCAATAATGCATACTTAAAATGCTGAAACGGCAATGGATACCAAACCAGTCCGTGCGCATCAGTATATTTTGAATCTCGACAAGATGGTGACATTGATTTTTCAATCTCAACCAACTCTTTCGAATCTTTATGCCAATTAGAATATGTTTGATATCCGCAGTCTGTACATAGTTTATATTTAATGTTGCCTTCCGTCTTCTCTGTCAGAACTGTATATTGCTTTGTTATTGGACAATTCTCATCGTATCGTAGTTTCTCCATAATTATGATTTGGGTTTTATTTTGGGTAATTTCAATTTTGGAAGTGGCGAATCTGGTGCTTTCGTGAGTTCCGGAGTCTTATCTTCAATATATCGTTCTAAATACTCGACGAGCAAATCACCCATTTTTTCCATAGTGAATTTTTCGAATGTGTGCGCTTGATGTGGCTTTGAATGCTCTAGAAAACTATCATACTGTTTAAAACAATTTAGCATTACGTTGGCTGCCACTTGGTAGTTAACTTGGAACCACTGACTCTCTGGAATTATCCAGTCGTTAACTGCACTCGGATGCACCTTTACCAATGTACCAGGTAGGAGCGCAGCGTAATCTGGATTTAAGAAATCTACTTGTCCACTCCATGCGCTAGCAATTACAGGTTTTCCTGTCGTTGTAAATTCCAAAAGCGGTCTTCCAAAGCCTTCTCCCTTTGTAAAACTCACCATAGCTTTTACTTTTTCGTGATGATATAAATTATTCATCTCCGAATCTGTCATGTTCCCATGCAGTAAATAAATCGGCGGTAGTTTCGTTTTACCTATATTTTCTACAAGATCGTGAATCTGTCGAATCTTACTCTTTATATGATTCCGATCCGTCACCGAATATGTTGCACCTGATGTTTTTAATAGTAATGCTGGTTGTTCCTTTGCTGGTAACCCTGCAAACGTCTGTAAAAATGTGTGTATTAAAGTTCCAATATCTTTTCTATCATGACCTATTTCTCCCTGTAACCAATGCCCACAGAAAAGAAAACAAAAATCATTCGGAATACTATCCAATTCCTCTAAAACGAAATCATGTGCATGGCCAGGATACACCTCTTCGTCAATCCCTTCAAATAAAACTTGGATAGGTGTACGAGCTTCAACAAGCTCGACTGCTTGATTGTTTTGTTTGTTTCGCTTTTCATATTTAACTGATTCGAATACATTTTTAGAATGCTTGCTCGACACGAGAACCAAATCCATTCTATTTATTCCCTCTAACCACTCAGCACGACAACCTGTTGTTTCAATTCCTGCTGTAATTCCTATATTATATTTTCCTATCGGCTTGAATTCATTTGGAATTGAAATTTGCAAGAAAATATCAGGTTGTGTTTTCAAGCTGGTTGTTATTACTTTAGATTTTAATATAGGGTCATTGTCCAAGGCTCCCATCGGTGTATTTCCCCACGGAAGAGACATAATTTCAATGTCACATCCGGCATTAATTAGCGCCTTACAAATATCCCTGGAACGAGCTCCATAACCTGAGCGGGTGTCTGCAGGACAAGCTATTACTATTTTCTTTTCTTTTATATTCATTGTTATAGTTTCAGTTATATTAATATGCAGTAACTCCTGTTTCTTTCACTACTGGCTGTCCTTTCACGCGTTCTACGTGTATTCTTGGCCTAGGTTGCCAGACGTTTATCGTATCTTGTATTCCTTTCGCAATTCCATCAGACATTGCTTTAGCTGACATATTAGCTTCACCTAATAGCCATTCGCGACCTTCTTGTCCAACTTTACGCAAAGTTGCCCGATCTGTTTTCCATGCGTCGTATATTGCGTTTGAAATTGTAAGCGGATCAGCAATATCATCAAAAATATATGGTGTTGGTACAGATCCTTGCAATGTTCTAAGATCAGGAAATATAGGAAATGCCCACGAACCACATTTTGTGTAATGACCTAAGTGGTTACTACTAATTTCATTGTTTGGTTGAAACCAGTTTCCATCATCATCAACAAATCGCATTTGATCTTGAAGTCCACCTGTTACATTATTAATTATTGGTGTCCCGGACATAATAGATTCTGCTGAAGATAGCCCAAATCCTTCGTTGCTAGCAATGTTTATTGTAACAGTTGCAACATTATATAAAAAGTTCATTTTTTCAGGTGCTAATCTATCAGTATGAAACATTATATTGCAATCGGGTGCCAGCGTATTTTGAGTTGCTATCAAATCTGTGCCGTGCCTGTCTACCGGATCTGTATGTAATAATAGTAATGTCTCGTTACGATGCTTAGCTGGTAATTGGTCAATAAATAACTTAAATGCATATATTAAATCACCTGGGCGCTTTCTTTTAATGTTTCGATTGTTCCAAAATACAACAAATCGAGGTGCTTTTTTAAAGCCCTTAAATAAATCCTTTTTAAATTTCACAAATTCATCCCAATCTCGATCACCGGATTTTAGTGGCCTGAACATATTGCTATCAATACCATGCGGTACATACTTTGTAATAACACTGCCCGGTTTATAATCTGAAACAAGATCGCCATTTTCCAAATCAACAACATCTGTACCTCCGTACTCTAATACTTTAGTATGAATCAAATGCGACTGTTTACTAATTCCTAAAATGCAATCACACGATGCATAGGCTGAATGGTTCCATAATGGATATGGAAAATTGTCCCAAATTGCATAATATATTATTGGTATCTTGTATTGGAAGTGAATTTCATCTTCCATTTCATATAACCAGCCCCAAAATCTTGGATCTGTAAAATGTATAATCGCATCTGGTTTTTCTGTGTCAAGCAGTCTACGCAATTTGTTTGGATCACCGTATCCTGTTGATGGATACAATTTAACGATCGCATCATCTACACCTGTTATTTTGCGTGCTTCTGCACTATAATCAATCACTTTGCCGTCATCTGGATGTTTAACAGCAGCTGCTAACTGTACCCAATTAAACCGATCAACTGTTCCAAATACGAATGTACGAGACATGGTTGCAATACCAGAAAATGCCGTCAGATCATCTCCTAACAATAATATTTTTGGTCTCTTTAAACTCGCCTCAGATATTTTCTGCAGCTTTGGTAACTTTATTTTATTTTCCATTAAAACTCTTTATTATAAATATATTTTTTAATACTATTTTATTTCAAGATAAGATATGATTTATTCATTTTCTTGCACATTTTCAGTGCTGCAGCAATCTCTTTTTCAAGAGAACCTGTTTTTGGTAAGAAGAATAAAATACGATCGGAATCAATAATAAGCTTTCTATATCTGTCGTGGAAGTGGCTTGGGTGAAACCCTTTTCCATAATATTCTTCCGGGAGTGCAGAATACATTTTATATCCTGTAAATGATGGATTATACTCCAGATATTTCAATCCAAAATTCAGTGCTTCCTTTTTAGCAAATAATTCTGCACCCGTATCTGTACCTCCTGATAATATAACCAATGTTGGTCCGAATCGACTTTTCAATTTTTGTAGGCAGTCGACGACAAGGCTGCGTTTAACGAAGTTTCTAGATCCTATGATTCCTAAATTCATTTTTTCTTTTTATAATTCCCCAATTACCCGTTCATCAGGTGGGCACAAATCATGTCGATCATTATAGTTACAAAATTTACAGTTCCAATTTTCACGCTTTCCTTGAAGTGCTTGATGCGAGATATCTAAGTATTCACCGCTCTTATCAAAACAACTATCAATAAAGTATTGAAAATCCTTTTCTACACGTTTTATAGATACTTTTCCGGATGCCGGTTTAAATTGCGATACTCTTGGTATTGGCCATAGACTATCTTCATCAATTTTTTGTCTTACTATAAAATATTCAATATCAACTTTTTCTGGATCAATGCCAAATTTTTCGCAAAAATATTTTTTATACAAAACAAGCTGGTTGGTTACAGTTTTGTCCTGTCTCTTGTATTTGTTCCATCCGTTACGAGCCGTTTTTATATCAATAATCCGATACTTTCCGCTAACTTTATTATAAAACACGAGATCCAAATGCGATTGCAATTTAATAGTTGGCCTACTCGGATCAGGTGCAATAAAAATTGGTATTTCTATACCAACCAATGTCGTATTTTTGCTGCTAAAATATGTGGTTCGTTTTTTCAAAATGTATTTTAAAATCTGACAACCATCATGATAAAATTCCGCCAATTCCTCCTTTGAGGAATAATGCACACCACCCAATTCGTCTATGTCTTTTGTATATAATGTTTTCAATTTATTTAAAAAAATTGCATTCCAATCAGTTTCTTTGGCTTTTTTGACAGCTTTTTTATAGCAAACATACAGCATCTCTTGAATAGTTTCGTGCATGGCCGTACCATAAACGAAATAAATGTTTTGCTCTGGAACACGATGTTTTCTAACATACCTCAGCTCCCATGATTTCGGGCACTTTTTAAATTTCGCATATTGTGAGTAAGATACTAATTTCTCAGTATCGAACTGTATACTGTCACCAACGCAAAGTCCAAATATACCTTCAGCAAAAACAAGTCCACCACCTTCTTCTTCAATTAGAATTTCCTTTTTTTTCTTTGTTCTCATAGCCCATACACCTTTTTCATAGTTGCAGAATCAACTCCATAACGAGTTAGATATTCTTTAACAATATCTTTTCCAATCGGCATTGACAGAAGTAATTGCAGATTCTCCCTGCACTCATCTGTAGATCTGTGATCATTATCTGCAACAAATTTAATTAAATTCTCATTTAAATCAAAATCCGAAGTTTTTGACTTTTTAATATATTTTGAATAAAAACCACGCTGCTTTGGAAAAATGCTCTGATACAACTTATATACATCCTTTGGCCTTAAAATACCAATAGAATATCGCTGCAAATAATTAATAATTCCGGTGTAATTTTGGTCCATTGATATAAATCGATTAATCATATAAGGAGAAAATGCTTTCTTCTCTGTTTCAGATAACGATTCCCATGGTGTCTTATCAAAAATACACCCAAGCAAATCAAAAAGAGACTTTTGTTTTTTCTTTGCCATTATTCACCATTCAATGAAATTATTTTACTATCATCATTATCCTCGGTTGGACCGGGTTGTGGATTATCTCTTGGAACCATATCTGCTACCGGGGTCAGGCAGTCATCGCATCGAAAGACTGGAATAGGAATCATCTGGTCGTGCGGGGCACCAATTACCAATTTTGAAACTCTGCGTAGCATTATTACTTGTCTAAAGAACTGCCCTTGGCAGTTTTCACAAACTTCTTCTCGAGAATTCTCCAGTAACATTTGTGGACTTAAATCTGAAATATTATTTTTCATGTTTTTAATTTTTTTTTATTGTGCTTTAATATTTTATTTTTGCATCGCGATGATTTCTATAAGCATTGCAACAGCGGAAATCTCTTTATCTACCACCAGCGCATCAGCACGCTGTGCTTCTGCTATTTTTAGTATCATTGCCCCTTCTTTCCCCTCAGGTGCTATTTCTGATGCATTGTCATACAAATATCGAAAAAGATCCTGGAAATCCCTTATTGATGTATCTGCGATAATCTGTCGTATCTCTCTATACTTGTCTTTCGGGGCTTTTTTAGTATTTTTTAATATTTCTGCAATTTTATCTAAATAGTCAAGAACTGATTTTTGTAAATCATCTAGGACCAGTTTTCCATCTTTTACTTGCTGCTGCGTATAAGAAATACAGCGTCTGATATCTGGATAATTTTTCTTTATAATCTGGCCAACATCTTTTATATCATATTGTACACTTTCTTTTTGCAGTATCTCTGCGATCCGCATCGCTACTGCTTTTGGAGAAGGTGGAAATACTTCAAATACTGTGCACCGACTCTGAATTGCATCGATTATCTTTTCCGGATAGTTGCACGTCATTACAAAACGCGATCTTTTTGAAAATTTCTCCATCATATTTCTCAATACTGCTTGAGCATTCGGTGTCAGATAATCAGCTTCATCCAGCAATACGAGTCTCCATTTTCGAAAACTACTTGCAGACACAAAACTTTTTATTTTGTTTCGAATCGTGTCGACGGAGTTTTCGTCTGACGCATTTAAGTATAGAACATCACAATCGAGTGTATGAGTAATTATTTCTGCGAGCGTTGTTTTTCCTGTACCAGCTCTCGCATAGAATAATAGATGTGGAATATCCTCGCTATCTAAATATTTTTGTATTGTTGCTTTCAGTGCATCATTACCTACATATTCTTCTAATAACTGTGGTCTGTATTTTTCGACCCATAATGTATTTTTTATTGGATTTTGCATACTATTTCTAAAAATTTATCTGATTTAAAATATTTGTCGTGTATTCTTTCTAATTCTGAGTCTCTGTTTAAATTTTCATAATTTTCCATATATGATACAAGCCGCTCTTCAAGCTCTTCTGAACCTCTTACAAAATTCAAGTATTTTCCTTTCAGTATTTTGTGATCATATAACCACCTTTCATCAAATATCTCTGCATACAATGGTATATCTGGTAATATTGGCAATACCCCAAGTACCATTGCTTCATAAATTGAAAATGGATTTTGATCAGATATATTTGTCGAAAATATAACTTTTGCCCGACTCAATAATTTCAAATAGCTTGCAGAATCCAATGAATGATCGTGTATATTAACAAACGTATATTTCGGAAATTGATTCGAAAATACCTCAGCTAACTTCTGATCAAAATTCGAAGACGGCGTTCCATTAATCAGCACAATATCCTCCTTTGTTTCAGAGCCATATGTATTGCGCAATTCACTAATAATTGAAGTATATGGAATCGGGCATTTAATAATCGAGTCTGCGTGTTTTGTTGAATATGTTTTCAGCATTCGATCAAATGACTGCAACGGCACTAAGTTGTAATCGTAACAGTAAAATAAGGCACGCTCGAATCTCTCTGACCACTTGTATTTTCTTCCACGCAATTTCGTACGAACATCACCACTTTGATGATACATTGAATCTAACCAAAAACCAATAAAGGTAGCATCAATACTATGAAATTCGCAAAATTCCTTTATCTGTATTGCGAGTGCATCACGGGCATTTGGAAATATAAATAAAAATTTTGAATCACTTGCAATCCCCGTTTCCCATCTTTGTGCAAAATAACTTGTTAAATTTTTTAAATGTTCGCGATGCATCGTAAATCGGTGGAAGTTGTATTTGTCAGGTGTGTATTTGCCCGGTATCATTTTAACAGTTGATATATTTGGCAATTTTAATATCTCTTGGCCTGCGTGTTCCCAGGCTTTTGATACGTTAGCACCACTTATAATATTATCAACAATTACAACTTCCACCTCCAAACGTTATACTTGAGCTGGGGCTTCTGGTACCACATCAACAATCTTTGTTTCTGAGACTGCTTTCACTCTGTAATCTCTGATGTCTCCGATTGTTTCAAAATTGTGGACGACATTCGCTTCTGCTTCTGTAACGCTGTATGCGAGTGTTAAATAACGCTCAACGTGCTTTTTGTATTTACCGTTTGCAGATTCTTGCGTGATCGATACGTCGACTTGAAAATATTTCTGTCCTGTCATGTTTTTTCAATTTTAATTGTAAATTTAATGAATTTTATTTATTTATGCAATATTATACATTTCCAATTCCGGCGGCGGGTTGTTTACAATCGAAAGTTCTTTTCGTTTGACACGAATCATTTCTTCCAATTCCTTACCATTGAAGGTAATTATCCAGGCCCACCTGTTTTCTGTTTTTAGGAATAGTGCATATTTATCCTGGTGTTTAACTATTGCACCGCGCTTTAATTTATTCTTTTTCATGTGTGCATATGTGTTTTTTGTTGAATTTGCTTTTTAACCAGCACATACAATATCGGTAACCGGTTACAATTATGGGTATCCCAAAAAGCAGATTTGGATGCGACTCGCCACAAAGACCAAATAAATGTTTTAAAAATTCTAATATCATAACGCCTTATACTTTACAGATATATGGTAAATTGCGTGAGTTTCCATCTTCATCATCCATACCGCAACCGATGAGCCACTCGTCGTCAATAATAAATGCAGTAAATATATTTGAGTAAATACCTTCTAATAAATCTAAATCCTGTTGCGCATTTTTTCTCCTTGCGTATGTAACAAGTACGGCATCCTTGATATTCAATATTTTTGAATATTCCTCTACGACTTTTAAAGCCGTCCTTCCGGAATCCAAAATATCATCAAATACTACAAGACGAATTCCATCAGAATCAATTCCGTCAAACAACGACGCTTGATAGTTAGCGTCTTGAGAATTTAATTTATTATCAAATCGTTGAAATTTTATTTCTCCTTGAGTTTTTCCTGTATATGATTTACATTGACAGAAATCAATTTCTGCGGGAAATGCTGTGTATTTTGACACGTCGCTGATTATTCTATATCCTCCGTTCAGAATACCAACAAATAATGTACGCATTGGTTTTAGTTTCTGAACTTGGTTTAGTTGTTTTGCTAAAGATATATTAGCTTCTTGAATTTCCTGATAATTGAATAGTTTTTCCATGCCATTTTAAGATTGGAGCATCACTAAATAATAAACAGTTGCAAATCCGTCACCCTGGAATTGCATTTTTAATAACCCCTTTGTTGATAAGAAAAATTTCATACTTGTTGCATCTTTGTTTGCAACCAAAACATCACGAAGGAGATCTGAGTTAAAGCGCATATTTTCAAAACTTCCTTCCTTTGCATCAGGTATTAGTGATATTTTAATGTTATCGGTATTATGATCTGCGTGATTAAGTACAACATCCACACCATCACCACTATCAATAAATGTCACCGTGTTGCTATCCGGCAAGGCATTTGTAGCTTTAATAAAATTCTCAGAAAAGGCACTTCCAAGAAAATTAAATTCCATTTCAAAATCAGGCAAATCATTCAACTTTGGTGGCTCTTCAATTATATCCAAGTCGGCGAGCATAATGTTTGACTGAAATGTGCCATCATCCATCGACATTTGATAGACTTTCCCCATTTCCGATTTAAATGAAATATCGACTTGATTTCCCATTACGGAAAGTATTTTTGAAAGGGCGCTGGTATTAAATACACCGATTTCCATTTCGTTACCACTTATCACATCTTCAGGTAATGATGGAAACTCGAGATCACTTACAGCGACAAATCCTAGCAAGTCCTTTTGCTCTGTTGCAAAGCTCGTTACTAATTTATCGGGCTTTACTTTAATTTTCACCTGCTGGCATTGTCCTTGTAGATGATATTTAGTAATAAAATTGACAATTTTGTTTTTTTGCATAATATATAATTTACTATTTGTGTAATATACGAAATTCTTGTCGGAATTCCAAATTTTTCTTCAATTAAAATTTAAAAAACTTATTAGAGATTGCGTTTAATTGTATAGGACCCCATTCTAAAGATGACCAAAAATTTTGAAGTTTATTTAATAGGTAATTATTAAAATTCGTATCGTGATCGATGTATTTTTCAACAAATTCAACTATTCTCTCGTCATCTTCAAAACCCTTTAATGCAATACGATCAAAATTTAATTGATTTCTTTTAATATATGTCCAAATGATTTTGTCACCATTTACAATATTGGGCACTGCAGCATTCTTGAATTTATTCAATAAATCATTATAGTTTAATGCAGCATTTACATGAGCAGGTGTTCCCTTTTTCCTAACACCGAAACGACCGGTTGTGTATTTTTCGATATCCTTTACACCTGTCGGCATCATAATATTTTTATAATCAACTGAATACATATTCTTTTTGAATGTTCGCACTTTCTCATTTAATGTATCTTTATCAGCGTCATGTAAGATATCTGTAAGAATTCCATTCATAAAATCTCTAAATAGCGGCGGAAAATTTGACCTTACAACATCCAAACCTTTAACATCCATTTCATCAACACGATGACCTTCCTGATCAACTATCCACATTGCATATCTCTTCTTTACTCCCTCAAATTTTTTACTCTTGGTATCTGTGTTACCGACCCAAAATGCCCTCTTTGCAATAAGCTCTTGTTTAATATCCCACCGATGAGAATTAATATTATGAAGACGCTTTGCATACACATCGAATGATTTATTTATATAGGTTTGTACATCGTTAATAATACCTTTGGATTTTTCAATAATTTCTGCATCCGTATAATTTTCCATAGGTCCAAATCGATTGATAAAAAGTGGCTCGAGTGGCTCGAATATGGAATCAGTATCGGTGTAAATACAAAAGGATTTATTATTCGCTGTCTTGGATGCGATACCTAACTCTTTATTATAAAAATGATCTGCTGCTTTTGATGAGTGGTGAATAACTGATTGTCCTGTAAGCGTGACGGCTTCGCCATTTTGTTTATCATAGAATCTAAATGACGGTAACAGCAATACACCATAAAATGAATTGAGTAAGATTTTTGTTATTAGCTGCTGACCATCATAATATTCTGCATTTTTTATATCACCCTCCTTTTCATATTTTTTTCGTAAATTTTTATACTCCGAGCGTTCGTCGAACCACATTTTCAAAATCGCAGGTATAACTCCTTCCTTTTTTTGATCATATATCACACCATTACTCGCAATACCATATTCGTTTTCATCCAACCACTTTTTTAAGTTGCTTGACCCTTGTAGTTCTATGTGCATAGGTTTCGATTCATCGAAAGAATCATCAAAATTACCTAATACAGTATTATCAGAATAAAAATTCACATTATATGTCGATTGTGTTCCTTTTGCATATTCTAACTCATCCCACGATTCTATAATCCCAACTTTAGTTTCTGGAGATATATTTAGTGAGATTATTATACTCGGATAAAGCGATGTCAGATCCAAATCATAGACCCACTTATATAAGCCAGGAGTTGGCTTTCTAACAAACGCACCTTGGGCTTTACCAGATGCGGCTGAGCGATTTGCTGACGCGACCATATTATTTCGCTTACAGTATGTTAGAAACGCACCATCCAAATACATCGATGTAAAGAGTATGTCTTGGTGCTGAACGTGCCCTTTATGACATAGTCCTAAGCCGGTCATGATTAGGCGCATTTTTTCTTCCAACGCAACTACCAGCTCGACATCTACAATATTATACTTTGCAAATTTGACAATATCAGTTTTATATAAATGATCCAAGTCCCCCTCGTATTCTATCTTACCTCTATATAATTCGAACTTTGCGATAGTATCTAATCGATAATTACTCTGATCAGTAAATGTAAATTTACGATACATTGTAAGATAATCATATATAGTTACACCAGCTATCGAAATTGTTTGGCGTTCTTTTAAATATGTCCTTTTGACTATTTTAGCATCGGGACTAAATAAATCTGCAAATGCATAATCAAATAATTTGACAATACGATTATACAAATATGGCATATCAAAAAACTCAACGTTCCATCCTGTAATAATATTGTGCCCAATTTTTTGATATCGCATCATAAAGCTCCGAAGCAGCTCACGTTCACTATGAAATGTGATTATATCAACATCAATAGTTTTCGTTTTTCCATCAACGATCTGGCCGTTCTCTTTTTTCTTCAGTTGTATGTCGACCGTTGTATTTTTTGTAGATGCATTGCCTGGATCTAATAGCAAACACGTATATTTATCATCTCCGGTAGCAACATATGTTATTGCTGTTACTGTATTGTCGGCATCTTCAGGTGTGCTGTATGCGTCTTCTTTTGCAACCTCTATATCCAAATATAGTATCTTTGTCTGATCCGATACTTTATCACTGTCTAAGTATTTATCAATTAAAAATCTCGTTGTAGGAGATACATTATGTTCATATACCATACCCATTTTTTCAGCCTCTGGCGACCAAGTGGATACTTTTTTGCAACGATGATTATCAATAGTAATGCAATCGCCATTTTTATCTACTATATAGGCATATGGCTCATATTTGAAAACCTTGTACCCAGAATCATCGTGTTGCCCGTCGCCCCATAAATGTATTTCTGATCTGCTGCTATTATAGTAAACCGATCTATACATTCACAGCTGATTTTTCTACAAAAAATTCATGCTTTACTATTTCATTCTTAGGTCGATGTTTTGTTAATTGCGGTAATACTCTTTGAAATTCCTTTCGTGGATTGTCTGATTTTATAATTTTGTCGATCAGCTTTATATTCTTGAACATTTGAGTAGATAAAATTTGCTCTTGAAAATATTCATGTGAATGCACAACATTATGAATATTTTGCTTTACATCAACAAATGTTGCCATATTAGATAAAACTAATACTGCATACGCCTCACTTTTAAAATGAACAAACGCCTCTGTATCTATATATTCATCCCTTAATATATTATGTACCTCATTATAAACAGGTGGATACGTTCTGGTGTTTTGATAATCTATCTTTCCGCCTTTCAATGTAATGTCTCTTGGTACATTCATAATCTGCCAATCCAGACCTCGGGGTATAAAATACCCACCAAACTTTGCAGATATATTTGGTGTTGATGAATCTGTAGATATTTGTACATGAGAACCTATCTCTTCTAATGACTTCTGGACTTGCGTCAGATATACTAATGGTTCTGTTCCTGTTACACCCAAGAAATGTATCCATTCTATATTTTTCTTTTCGTGCTCTTTGCCATCCATCAATATAGATACCGCGGCCATTATTTGATATAATGCAGCTGTACGTTGATCAACACCAATCGCCCAGCCATTAAATTCAAAATCACAAACTCTATTATACCACTTTAAATAATTCTCTTCATGAAGACCTTGAAGAACATTTAAAAACTTTGTTTTACCAGATTGATGCTTTTCAAAATATTTAAAATTATTGTAGCTAATGTCTAAACACTCATCGAAGTGACCAGACTTTGATACTTTAGGTGGTATATCTAAATTAGCTGCAATAGTAGAATTGTTCTCTAACCAACGGAATATTTTTTCACGTAACTCGTCAGTATACTTTAATTTTCCAGTAGCTATTTGAAAACCACCCGAATCACCAAAAACAACGCAATCATCTGGAAAATCAAATCCTTTAATGTATTCTTCTTTTTTGTACAAATGCCCTGCTGTTGTTAGATACGCCGGTATTCTATAATCTGAGGGGTATTCTTCAGAATAATAGCGAAATGGTAACTTTTTATTTGGTGTCCACTGGTTTTTCACCATCATTGCAGATATAGGTCCCGCACTATTTGCTGGGAAATAAAATAATTTCTTATTTAGTTCGTTCATTATATTTTTGTATTTCTTTACAATTATTACATTCGCCGCATTGCGTAGTGCTTGAATTAAAACAGTTCCAAAAATCAGACATATTTAATCCAAAATCATCAATCAATGCATCAAATACTTCGAATTTAGTCATTTTGTTTTGGCGATTTTCCATCAATATTGGATCCATCTTAATAGAACCATCTGTTAAATAATTCAACATCGAATCCATATGCAAGTAAAAGCCCAACGTCGAATCGGAAAAAGACCACGGTTGTTTATCCTTGTTTAAAGTTTTGCTACCGGAAACAATTACAGATGCCCCGATACGTTCTGCTAAGGAGCTTGCCATTGCACCAATCACAAAGTTTCTTAATGGTGTATATATATCCGAGACTTCTTCAACATTGTGCTCACCTGTAACTGCGCCTCCTACGAATAATCCATCGACCGAAACAATATGCAATTTTATATTGTATTTATCACAAAACTCTAATGCTTTTGCCTTTTCTTTTTCAAAAGGTAGTTGGTGGTAATCAACAAGAATTCCATGATATTCTGCATCCGTCCCATATTTTTTTATTGCCAATAATGACGATAACATACTATCAGCACCACCGGATATTTCCATTAATATTTTCATTTACGGCATATTTTTTTAATAATCTTATTCAATTTTTTATATGCTTTCTTATTGTGACCAAACATTCCAATTTGGAACTTATCTTTCATATAAACAGAATTGAAATATATTTCCATATTATTTTTCTTCAAGGCTTTAATCACTCGTTTCATCAACGCCTTATCACTGAATTTAAATGTCAATACAGGTGCATATCGCTCCCCAAGTAGCGTAAAACAAGTGGTTGAATCAATAACACTAAGAGCCTCACAATTCGCATCAATACATTCCCGATCGAAAAAATTAGCCGAATTAATTGACTGCAACTGTGGTATCATTGATGTATGCGGTGTTTGGCAATCCTTTTTAGATTCAATATACCTTTTCATATTTAAATAATATCCAGATGAACCTATAAGCGGTTTGCTATCTTTTCGATACGCCACAATACCTAATACCGGCAACCCGCGCAATACTTTTGCTGTACTTGAGCATACTGCTGTTGCATTATATGGTGGAGCGTAATATCCTAATGCCGAAACCATATCGATTATTGTTATAATCCCCTTGTTATTACAATATTCAGCTATATTATGTAAATTATTATAAGTCGAACTACTGGTCTCGAATGCTACACCACAAAACACGTCAAACGGTACAGTCGAGCTCTGTAATACGTGAAGAGCTTCATCAACACTCTGGACAGGCATCGTTACTATTTTGCCAGGTATAGTTTTGCAAATATCATATAATCTATGCCCAAAGCTCCCATTAGTCAAAACCAGCACATACTTTGTGTGGTCAGCATTACCACCGGATAGATATCCATTTAATGCAACTTCTATTGCTGACGTTCCCGATCCTTGTGTTAATAACACATCGTAATCATTTGTAAAATACTCAGCTTTTATAATATTACATTTCTCAGCATATAAATTCTTAAATGTATTGCTGCGGTGGTGATAATTTATTTCTACTGTTTGCTTAGATTTAACAGGACCTGGTGAGAATAAATATTTCTTCATACTACTTTAGGAATTTTATAAAATTATAGAATTCTTCCCTAACTTCATGACTTTCCAAAAATTCACCCGATAATTTGCTTGTCATCATTGTGCTATTATGTTTCACACCTCGTACACAAGCACACATATGATCCGCTTCAATAACTACTGCAACGCCTTTGTTATTTTCACAAATTTCATTTATATAGCTATGTATCTGCATTGTCAGGTTTTCTTGCACTTGTGGTCTTCGAGCAAACCATTCTACAATACGATTCAATTTAGACAATCCAATTACTTTTGTTCCTGGTAAATATGCAACATGAGCTTTGCCAATAAACGGCAACGAATGGTGTGAACATATAGATTTCAAATCAATATTCCCTTGAAAGACCATTCCATCATACCGGTCGACATTGTTGAATGCGGTAATTTTTGGTGCTTCGTAGTAAATTCCTTGCCACAAATCATCATAGTGTGCCTTTGCTACACGCATTGGAGTTTCGCGCATATTTGGATCATTCTCCCAATCAAATCCCATTGCCGTTAAGAATTCACCGTATGCCTTTTGTGCTTTTTGTAGCCTTTCTTCTCTAAACATTTTTTTCATAAAACGTTCCTTTTAAATTTTAAACAAAATATAAATCAGAATCTAATAATTTTTTACAAAATTTGTGTATATTTGCAATATACTGTTTTTCATATCTGTGTGGTTTTTTTAATTTCAATGGATTTTTTAAACGATCCACAATTCGTTTTCTTACCAACATAGTATCAGTCATTGATGGTGTCCAATCATTTAAACATTGTCCATCATGCAAATACTTAAATTCATCAATATCCACCTTTGTCCCAGGAAAGAATCCACGCCTTATCATTTCCTTGTTTACTTCTTGCAATCTGCGTTTCAAATATCTTAAACGAACTTTAAAGAAATTTATATGACCTTTCCCTAAAGAAAATGCATCGGGGATATTTTGTAACCGCTTATGTGTACGCAAATGTCCTGTAATTATTGTTATCTCTGACGACTCTGCAATTAAATGTGCATCAGATAAATACTTTGGATTAATACCAACATTAACGCGCGCCATAATTATAAAATTGTAGTATACAATATATGAAATATTTTTCAGAATTCCAAATTCTGTGTAGGTTTTTTTGTTATATTTCTGATTGCCAATAAATTTAAACCGATAAGCAAAAATGACAATACCATATGTGACCAATTGTGGATAATAATATCATATGTAACCCATCCTATGTCGCCAATGATCCATACAATCATTGCAATCCTATGTTGCAATCGTGCGTTAAATGTGTAACCTAACAAAATTAAAATCGTTGAAATCCAACCCAAAAATACTACCATGTCATTTGTTTTTGTCCCAATGATGCCCCAAAATTATATATCCTGCTATAAGAACTATTAATATGGATATTATGAATATCATTCTAAATCCTTTTTTATTTTATGCGTGTTCCAACATAACCGTTCTTTCTGAATCAATTACGAACACTTCACGGTCATTGAGCGTATTTAATAATTCTGAACCCAATTCTAGTGCTGCATCAAACAATTCATCCTTTGTTTTTGGATACCTAGGATATTGATTTATAGAAACAGTTAATCCTGAGAATTTGTTATGACTACTAAATTCATTTCTTTTAATCGCCACAAGCAATTTGTTGTTATTACAATATTCCTCACATATATCAACAGCATCAGCTATATATCTTGCACCCGAGTTGTCATAGCGGTTTTCTGAGAACTTTAATATAATGTCCACACTATATGTCGGGAGCATGGACATAGCTATATGCATTTGTTTTTTCATATTTTTTATTTTTTATACACGACGTTTTTTGAATGATTGTGTTTGACTTCATATAATTGCCAAGAACGATTCGGTTTCTCATTAGGAAAATCAAAACAGCGCCATCTCTTATCTCGAGAAAAATAGATGTGTTTGATCATTCGAGATGGTACATGAGCACCCGTTTCTAAAATGATGTGCATATCCTCGAAAACATTTTCTACGCCTACAATTAAATCTTGGTGATCATCCCATTCCCGCTCCTTGGATTCCAGCTTGCGCCATTCTCCGCGATTAAGACTTTGATGCTGTAATGTGCAATTAAGAAATGAAAATGTCTGAGCTAAGTTTTGATAGTTGTCAGAGAATGTTGCTGCTGGAGCTAAGTGACCTTTATCCCATTCATTATGCCGATAATCTCTATCATCCGACGTTCGTATAGAATCCTCTAAATAAAAATCCATCGATCCACGATCAACATTTTTCGGCCTATTCGATGAGATATACATCAATTTTAAAGGTTGTTCATATTCTTGACTGTATAATACAGTGAAAACAGGATTGGAAATCGTAATCGTTCTTTGCCCAAATCCTGATGTTACACAACGTATTAATAATAATATCAACAATATTTTTCTCATATATACCCCTTTATTTTGGTTCAGTTTCCCAACTGATTGCTATTTGAAAATTCAACCATTCTAACGATATTTCGTAAGTACCGTATAAATATTTATCTGTAAATGATATTGTTGGTAAAAGATACCATTTTCCGGATATGTGTATTTTTTTTATCTGCATCTTTTTTTTTCTTTTTGTATACATTACACTTCGCGCATCGTACCAAATGCCATGATGTGCGACCTTGGTGTAAAGCAATATCCATTCTCAGCACAAAATCGCATAACATCTCCGTAGTTAAGGAATAATAATTCTGGAGTGTCACCTGGTGGCATTATGAATGTTTTGCTTTTTGGTATTCCCATTTCTACCCTAAACTCTTCAACTTCTTTCCAAGTATCCGGATCTTGTATTGGGTTTACAACAGGCTTATAATGATAATCTTTATGATATGAAATTGACTTTGCAATTGCATCTTTGTTTAATCTAAACTTTTCATGCTGTCTAATAAAGCGTTCGTCAACTTCTGGCCTTCTCATTTCCCACTCCTCTGGAAATTTAACTCCGAGAACAGGTACTGAGTTGGAGAACTTGGGCGACAAACTTACTAAATCTATTGGAATATCCGTTTCAACAAAATGCGATCCTTCTGTTTCAATAGTAACAAATAAATTGTATTTGTTTGCAAGATGCATTATCTCATTGCACAATACTGGTTGCATTGTTGGAGAACCACCCGTCAACATAATATCAGTAGCTTGTGGATTGTCTTTGATAAAATCTTCAATATCTTGCATTGAATATTTACCTTTCTCTGGAGCTATGGAACTGTACCATGTATCACACCATCCCCCTTTTTCTCCGAAATAACATCTATGCGTGCAGCCTGTCGTGCGGATCACTATATTTGGCCTACCCAGACGAGATCCTTCACTCTGCACTGCGATGTACAGCTCGTTGATAGCTTGTTTTTTACTATAATCTTCAATTCGTTTCATAATATACGTTTTTTGTAAAAAAGGGAGTACCTTTCATCGTTGGTACTCCCGATGTTGCCTCGATCCAATAATTGGCAACTATAATACCGCTTACCTTGATATTGGTAGCGGCTGTGCAAGTTCTCTTGCAGATTTCAAGTATTGCTTAATCGAGTTAAAGCCCCGCATTGCATTACTTTTTGAAAAATAACTTCGCTCAGCTAGAATATGGCCATTATTCGATTTTAGTTGAACAGTTTGACCATCTTCTGCTACTGTCAAATTGTTTGCAAGCATTCCCATTCTAGCTTTTCTAGCACCACGATATGCGTTGCTTGATTTAGAATACGTGCCATACGCAGATTCCAATAGTGTTTGACCTGCTTTGCTTACAATTTGAAAAGCATTGTTGTCTGTAATTTTGATTTTCATAAAAATATTTTATGTGAATAAATAAAAACTAATTATAATACTAATATAGGGCATTTTACCCAGACTTCCAAATTTAAAGTGTTAAAATTTTGTTAACAAAATGTTAAAATTTATCGCTAGAATAATCATTTCCTTTATGCTTCCTTTTCCGAGTATATTTTTTTTCAGATCGATGCACTTTCGACCGCATTCTTTGATAAATATTAGAAGCCATTTCACCAAAAGTGATATCCATATCATCAACTTTTTTTGAGCGATCAATTTTTTTATTTCTCATGTCACGATTCTTTTTCAAATGGGCTTGAGTGCCCATTAAATACAGGTAACACTCGTATTTCAAGAACGACGTTTGGTAAAGTTTTATTAAAATATTCCATTAAAGATTCCTCGAACCATTTGTAATCCCGTACTGTTATTTCATCAACATCTAACGTAATACAATCCAATAAACCTGTCCCGCTTACCGTAATAACTGAATCGAGATCCGGGCTATTGCTGGCAACATATAGACAGCCGTTATAATCATTGATAGTATCCCTGATCATAATTGATTGTTCTGGAGTAACATCATTTGATTGATTTAATAATATATCAACACATCTCGGTTTAAAGAAATTGTCACCAATTGTAGCATCTTTGATAATTAACCTGAAATTTTCATATATTTTTAACATGATTCTTTATTTTTATATAATATACAAAATATTTTTGAGAATTCCAAATTTTTAACGATTTTTTTACCCATCGCACGCTGTGCAAGTCAACAATTCTTGATTGAACGCTTGTGCAGCATTTATAGAATATTGATAATATAATGTCTTGATTCCAAGATCATGTGCTTCAAGTATCAAATTCGACACATCTCGTGGTGGAGTTTCTGGATGAATCATTAAATTGATACTTTGTCCTTGGTCTATGTATTTTTGACGTTGAGCTGCAAGTTGAATTATATCTCTTTGTGATACTTCTGAAAATGTTTTGAATACATCTCGTTCATCATCTGTCAAAAAATCCAGGTGCTGAACGCTGCCATTATTTTCTAAAATACTTTTCCAGGTCTCTCTATTATCATATCCTTTCTCTGATAGTAACTTTTTTAACTGCGGATTTCTGTATTCTGTTTGTATTTTAGACAATGTCTTTTCATGTGCATTGGATTTTATGGGTTCTATTCCTGGACTAACTGCCCCCATTATAAACGATGTGCTTTTGGTCGGTGCCACTGCTATTCTTGTAGTATTTCGCAATCCATATCCCTGTAACATTGTAGGTTCTCCCCATTGTTCTGCCATCCATTTACTCGCATACAATGATTCGTCATGTATCTGTTTAAATATCTGATTATTTTTTTGGTAACTTTCAATACTACCAAACGGAATCATGTTTTTTTGTAAATATGTGTGAAATCCTATAACACCCACACCAATTGATCGATGTTCTTCTGCAAACCTAACAGCCTTTTCTAAACCTGGCAGGTTCTTTCCCTTTTCAATATATTCTGTCAAAACAGAATCCAGGATTATATTTGCAATAAAAACCAAATCTTCAGGCCACTCATCATATTTTGCAACATTCAAAGACATTAAACAACAAGCAAACTCTTTATTTGTATCACAGTATTCGATAACTTCTGTACAAATGTTGCTGGTGAATAATTTCATGTCTTTGTCAACATAAACTTGCGGTTTTTGATTGTCGCAATTATCCTCAAACAACAAATATGGAAATCCAATTTCACTTCTTCTCTTTAGAACTTTTGCATAAATCTTGCGTTTTTCAACATCTCCTGCTTTCATAGATTCTATCCACCCATCAGGAAATGTAACACCTGTTGTTATATTTCGGATTGCATATCCTGGTGTTGATACTGGTCCATTGGCACCGATATTCAAAAACCAATCAATCTCTGGGTGTTCAACTGAGCAATATACTGTTAAAAACCCCCTACGCATTCCACCTTGATTAACCTTTGATATTATTGAGCTGTACTCGCTCACCCAAGATAGCAAGCCCTCTGATTTGCCTGATTTATCCTTTCCATAAGCTTCTCCATATGGTCTTATATTACTTAAATTCTTTGCTGTACCCGCTCCATTTTTTGCTAACATACCAATCTCATAAATACCATGTAATATAGAATGCAATGTATCGTCTACTACTCCAAAATTGCATGAAATTGGCAATCCCTTTTCGGTTCCAAAATTACTGAGTATTGGAGATGAAAACGACAAAAAATTATCTGCCGAGTATTGATAAATCTTGTCTGCTATGCCCGGTTGTTTTGTTATTTCTTCTACACGATTTGCAATATCACGATATCGCTGTTCAACTGATATACCGTCAGAAAGATATCCGCGATTTAAAAATGTTCTAATATCATCTGTCACCCAATCAAATTTAGTCAATGTAGTTTCTTGTATTTCTGCTATCATGTTTGTTTTTCCGGAATTTTAAAATAAGGAATCGACGGAATAGTCATTTCCTTTTGCATAATCTATACTTCGCTGATCGAAGAAATCAAAATCAGTTGTAGATATCAGCATATTAGTTAAATAATCAGAAGCTTGTAACAATTCATCATCCAATTCATATTCGTTGGTATATCCTACTAATTCCAAACTATTATTAAATCTGGATTTTAGGAATTCATCAATACAGCTTCGTGGCATAAAATCCAATTCACCATTTTCAAAAATCCAATCCAATACTTTCATTTCTGCTCTAAATGCCTTTGCTGCATTTCTTCTGATTTTGTTTTCCATTTCATCATCAAACCAATCTGGATTTTCTTCTCGTATAATATTTACAAGATGGCTTCCAAACTTACCATGGATAATTTCTTCCCGTGCTGTAGCATTGATTATTTTGTGAATAGTTTTTAATTGATTTTTATATTTTGAAAACGACGATATTATTAAAAATTGACTAAATAATGACACATTCTCAACTAATAAGGTGAACAATATTAATGATTTTGTAAACTCTTTATTCGATCTTGAATTCATGCCTTGCAAATATTTTTTAAGATATTTTGTCCGATCTGCAATTGCTGGTATTTCCATAAGAGTTTCAAAATCTGAATCTAACCCTAATTGTTTCAACAATTCTGCATATGCGAATGAATGCACTACTTCATTACCCCCGAAAGTTGCACCAACAAAAGATACCTCGGGTTTTGGTAATCGCATATCTAACCTTGCCCAAAATGTCTTAACTGCGTGTTCTACATGAGATATTGCTAACATAGAACGCTTTATTGCTTCACGCTCAACAGAAGTGAGACTCTTATTGAATTCTAATACGTCTGTCCGTAAATGCACACTAAATTCTTTAACTTGCCAATGTGCATCAATTATTGCTTCTGCGTACTCAACAAGATTTGGATACTCGTATGGTTTTATAGTATCCCGTGCTTCAAATATATCTTTTGTCTTTTTCATATCGATACAAATCTTAGGCCCTATTATAACGCCACATTCCTAAATAATAATTAAACTGTGTAATTAACTGTTCTGGTCAGCTTGCGTTTCCGTTGCGTCCGTCAGATCATTTTTGATTTCCTTAACACGCTGCTTCCGAACTGTTTTTTTACTTGCACTTTTTTCTGTAGTAAACTTGCCTGCATTAAATACACCATCAAATAAAGGATTATTTTCTTGCTTCTTCGCCATAGCTGTAGCTTCCTTGATCATTAAATCATAATCATCATATCGTTTAATTAACTGCTTTGAGCAGTTTATATGTGTAGCTATGCCCAACCCCACATCAATCTTGAATTTGTATATTTTAGCAGGATCGATTTTATTAACACCATCGAATTTCGAACTCTTTGATATCCCTAAATAATTCCTACCTGTATTGTTTTCTGTTACTCTGAAAATGTGCATAAACTTCTTCTTTTGTTTTGTAATAATACATATCTAAAACTCAACGTTTTTATTTTCAATGTTGGGAAAATTTCCATTTATTTGCTGATATCTTTGCTTCAGTCTCTGTCTATTATATTGACTATCTGTTTGCATTTGATTAGTTGCATTACGAGCACCATCTGTACCTGCTGCAAAAATGTCAATTGCACCTCGTGATGGATCCATAAAAACAGGAAATGTAATACCATCGACACCAAATCTATTTTTAATAATATGTATCCTTCCTGTATTTGACAACTTATCTTGAGCTTTTCTAGATAATGACATCACAAAGTCTGCAGTAAATATTTTCGCATAAGCCCCGGCTGCTGATTCTGCTTCAACGATATCACCATCTAATCCGGATTTATTACTTTGACTAACGGTCCAAATAGGAATTTGCAATTCTCCCGCAAACCCCCTTATCTCTTCGTACAACTGTTCTAATGCTTCATGCTTAGCCATTGTACTGTTTCCAAATTTGAGTAGATCAGCGTAATCTATGACTACTATATCGGGTGATGTACCTAGCATTTTTAGTTTAGTTATATGAGATCTTATACCCATTAGTGATATAGACTTTGTAGGATACTCTTTTATTATCAAGTCACCGCCCGACTTTTCTTTAATTTCCATTAATTTTTTCTTGACGTCTTCCTTGTGATTTTTTATTTTATCTAATGAAATGCCCGATAATATACAATCATATCTCCAACCAGTATAATCTTCGGATAATTCCAACGTATAATGCAAAACTGTTTTTCCGGAAAGTAGTGCAGATGCACCGATTTTTGCAAGAAGCCAACTTTTACCTGCACCAGAAGGTGCAATACATACACCCAATTCACCCGCTGCTAAGCCACCCTTCATCATTTCATCAATAGTATCCCAACCGGTAGATATTGGATCTCTGGAATTTTCTTCATATCGCCGATCTATATTGTCGAAATATTCCAATCCGATTTCAGAATCCAAACCAACACGCATTGCTTTATCAATAACACGTTTGATTTCATCGTAATTACCCATTTTTAAATAATCAACTGATTCTAATATCGCAGAACGAATTGCTTGATTTTTACAAAAATCTAATGTTGTTTCTTTTATGAATTCCAAATCATTTGCACCTACATATTGAGTAGCGGTTCTTAATGCACCTATGATCTCCTGCTTTAATAAATCATCACCGATTGTTTCAATAAATACTTTATATACTTCTAACGTTGGTATTTTCTTTTGTTGTTTAAAATATTCCAATCCGCGATCTACTAAAAATTTAATCGATTCAGATTCAAAATAGTCGGTCTTTAACAGATCAAATACTTGAGATGTAAATGTTGCATCTGTCATTATCGATGTAATGATTTTTAATTGAAATCCATATCCATATTTTGATATCTTCTCTTGTTGCATTTATTACTTTTTTGAAAATATGTTTAAGCGCGCGAATGTATCACGAAGCCAACTATCCACATTTTTGATATTTACATACAGACTATCTTCCAAAAATAATCGTTTAAATGTTTTGATATCCAACTTATCAATCGGCTGATCTAATATCGACGAAATATTTAATTTGTTTGATGCTGCAATATCTGTATCTTGCAATTGCATTAATTTATAATTTCGATCAAGAATATCGCGATTAGAAACGATATTTTCATAAAGTTTTATTTTTGATCCATTATCGATATATTGTTGTGCCTCTTGAATTAGCTCATCAAAATGCATTGGAGTTTCAATTACTTTCGGTATTCGCTTCTGTAGTGTTTTTAATCCCGCACCCTTTATACCAGGTATGTTATCTGAAGCATCACCTGACATCATTCTATATAATAGATAATTATCTGGATGTATTCCGAACTCATCACGGATTCTCTCTGAAGTATATAGCTTCTTTTTTGTAGGGCTCCACACCTGTATTTTATCATTTACTAATTGTAGAAAGTCGCGATCTGTTGATACAATAGTAATTTTATTATCTACGTCTTTGTAATACTGATTAGCAATATATGCAATCGTGTCGTCTGCTTCAATATGATCTATTGATATTACGGAAACTGGCAATGTATCAAAGTATTCCGCCAATCTCATAAATTGTTTTTTCATAGATTCCTTTTCATCTACAAGATCTGCAAACTCCTGATGTCTATTAAATTGATCTCTATTTTTTCGAGTAGCTTTATACTCTGGATACAACTTTCTTCTACGCTGTGATCCGCCAGAACCATCAAACACTAATATACATCGTGTTGCTTGGAACTGACGGATGTTTGCGCCAACAGATTTCAAAAAACCTACCACGCCACCAACATGCTGTCCATTATCGTTTAATGCAGGCACAGCACTAAATACTCGAATAAAGGTATTCAGGGAATCAATTATCAATATTCTGTCGTCTTTTGTGGGTGGGTGCTGTAATTGGTCTCCAAATGTTGACCATGCTTCTTTCAATCTGTTCATCTTTTTTAAATTACTGTGTATTAATTATGATTCCTCTCCTGGTGTTTCTTCATCAATAACAATGTCATCGATTCCAAAATCTTTATTGACTTGATAATCCATAATAAAACGGTCACATAACATATCATAAACCCAGGATTTCAGATTAGGATTAGCTTCCATCCAAGCACCGAAATCTTTACTTCTGAATTTCAATACGTCTTTGTCAACCGTCTTAATTTCACCAGTTTCTGGGTTGATTATCTCATCAGTAAAATGATGTGCAACTAAAGAGCCATCTGAATCGTGTTCTTTTGTACTTGTGTATTTCAACGGCAAACTCCAAAACGTGCCTGATGATACCAAGTCGAAACTCTTTAATGTGTTTAACCAACCACCATAATTATCAATACCCGATTTAAAATAAATGTCATATGTAACTTCCTTTAACGGTGGACCTAGCCTATTTTTTACTACAACCGCTCGTGTTTTTATACCTACTGTTTGCTCTACACCATTAATCTTCATTTTAATCTTTCCCATAGATTTTAAACGTAAACGAACTGATGAGTGAAATGCAATCGCTTTTCCACCTGATGTTCCATATGGATCACCAAATGAAATACCCATACGAACTCTCAACTGATTTGTCATTATTAAACAAATATTTTGTCGAGCAATCATATTTGTAATTTTTCGCATTGCTTTTGATAAGATAATTGCCTTATCTGTAGCATATCCGTCCTTCCCGTGCTCGGAATTTATTTCCTTTTTTGTAGTTGAACCCATTATTGAATCAACCACAATAGTAACAAGCACATCTTTGTCGGCAGCACGAACTTTTGCAATAGTAGCTTCAATACTATCAAATATATCTTCCAAAAGTTCTAGCGGCAAATATACTAATTTATCAATATTAACACCAATGGCCTGCAAATATTCGCGACTTGCTGCGGCTTCAGTATCAATATAAATTGCTAAACCACCTGCTTCTTGTGTACTTTTCAGAGCATATGCAGCTAACAAAGATTTCCCGGAAGCTTCCAGGCCGGTAATTTCGATAATTCTACCAGCCGGAAGTCCGCCGTTTTTTCTATTAGAAACTGCCAGATCTAACATATCACAACCAGTCGAAATCCATTTAGTTACATCAGTTACACCTGTATCTGTTAAATGGTATGCGACCTTGTCTGTCTTTGTAGCAAACTTCTTATTAATATGTGATATAAGATCTTTCGATAGCTCATTTAGAGCTGATTGACTAACTTTTTTTGACATATTTATTAATTAAACATTTCATCAAATGCAGCATCAATATCACTCGTGGCATCAACCGCCTTTTCTCCGACAGTCGCAGTTTCTACATCTGTGCTATTATCCGAGTGGTCACTGCTTTGGTCATTGTTTTCGATGAAATCATTCAAAATTTTCTTAAGTTCGTCATACGTAGGTGGTTGCCAAATGTCCTTTACATCCGGCATTTCCTTTAGTAATGCAGCAATTTCTTTACTATCAGTTGCAGGAGATGTATTCCTCTTTACTCTGAATGTAGTTTTTGGATATCCTTCTGCTGGCTTCTCGTACTCAACTGTAATATCAGAACCATTTTTTAAATCTAAAATGTTTCCATAATCAGGATCAGATATTGTTTTCAATAACTCCTCGTAAACAGTTTTACCAAAACCCCAAAACTTAACTCCTTCTGATTCTTCTCCACGCACCAATACAGGAACATAGGTCCTGACCTTAGCTTCAAGCTGTCTAGCTAATAGCCAATCTTCTTTTTCCCCTGTTGATTTTAGCTGGTCTGCCAATTCCTGTACAGGGTCTGGGTCGTTGAAGTTTAGTGGCGATATAATCGTCCTTGGTGCTAAATCGTAATAAAATGAAAGTTCTAAAAATGGCCATTCGGGATTATGTACATACGGTACCATTCGAATAACCTGCGTTCCTGGTTTGGGTTTCCAAATGAGTTTTTTACCACCCTTTCCTTGCGCTTGTAGGTTTGCCAGTTTCTGGCGAATTTTGTCAAAATCCATAATTTGTTAAATGTTTAATTGATTAAAAAATAGTTTATTTTGTTTAAATGTAGGGAATTATTTTCACAATTCCAAATGTTTTTAAATCTTTTTTTAATTTTATTTCAAATACCGACTTTCTACGAATTCCAATTTTATTTTTACTATGTCTCCATCCCTTGTTAATAGTAATGTATTTTCGTAATTTTGCCACTCGAGTTGGAACTTCTTATCTAATATCCCGTTATTTGCTTTTTTAATTATTTCATTAAGTGCGTTAATTGAATACAATGTATTTGTTTCCGATTTCCTGTGAACAGATATTGTGTTTGGTGTCGGATCGTATTGCCCGATTACATTATATGTACAATAAAGCTGATTTGCATTATCTGAATTTTCAAACACAAATACTGTATCATATTTCAATTTATATATCTTTGGGAGAACAGCTAATAGCAATTCCAAATCTGTTCTCTGTATAAATGTACATAATAAATTCCCCAAGATCCATCCCTCACTGTTATCGCATCTGTAATTGTATTGCGGGGCCTCCCCTCTTGTCCACAAATGATAAACTCGTAAAAATATAATCCTTGTTTAAAAAACTTTTATAATTTTCTATCGGAAAAGCAACTGCTTTTTCCATACCTTTATTCAGTAACAAAAAATGTGAAAATGCCTTCCCTTTCAAAACCTCGACATAATTCATGTATGCGATTTCAGCCATATCCGAAAATGATTGTGCTGGATCAATAGTAAGCACTTTATCAATAAATGCATCTTTCATATCCTGTGGCGCATTGATAAATACATCATTAATGATTCTTTCAGCAAATACTTGCCCTGTACCTGGCACAACACTTTCCAATTCCTGCGCAATTAAAACTAAATTATCATTGCTTCTACCGCTTCCTACAATTTTATATTTTCGATTCTCTTCTGGAATATTTAGCTCATCATATAACCTATTTAAATATGCTGAATCCAAAAATATTTTACCAAAATCTGCATTTGAATTTTTTAATCGTCCTCCCCCTGAACCCTTTCTCAATTCGCCTTTGACTTCAACAAAATCAGAATTAACTTTCAGATCCCCGACATTTGCAAACGTAATCTTAGGTGATAACAATGCCAATGCTACTTCGCCAGGTCCTCTATTTGATCCAGATATTGTGACTGTCACATCATATAAATTCAAAAACAGCGCATATAAAAATTCAAACGAAACGTCATTACGAGAAACAATAAAATCTCTAAAACTGGTGGCCCCAGACATCAGCTTTTTAGTATCAATAAAATCAAATTGCCCATACCCTAATACAAACCGCTCAATATCATCGTAATCACCTGGCGTATCATTTATTGCTTTTATAAAATATTTAAGTATTTCACGATTTTTATGATCAGATTCCCCCGTTGATTTTTCAAGTTCTGTTCCAATGTCAACACCTTCTTCTGAATATTTCATGGTCTCACGAAATACTGCACTAATAAAGGCTGGATTCTTTCTTAATATTGCAATAATTTTTTCTAATCGTTCTTTGTCTTTTGGAGCTTCATTTATTTTCTGCGTGTCTATTGTTCCTACTATATTCATTTCAGCTAAAACATTTTTCAAAACACGCAATTGTGATTTTGAATATGGAGGCATAGCATACCCCTTTTCTAATCTACTGAACCATGTTTCTACAATCTCTGAATAATCTTTCATATTATTTTACTACCTTTTTTCTCAAATAATCACCAGAAAATACAATATCTGTATCTATTATATATTTTATGCTTTGTGGTAATATTTCAAGGTTACCCTTAAATTTTTGATAAATGCCACTTATATGATCAAGGTAAATATTATCCTTTAACCTCTCTGTTGTAGCGATAAATGACACTGAGCTTAATTTATTTGCTATTTCTGCATTTAGTTGTTTTAAAAATGCTGGTACGAGTTGTTCAATTGGAACTCGACCTAATACATTTTGTACTTCAGCACCCAATTTCCTAATGCTTTCAACTTCACTTGTTTGTGCGTCTCCCATTATGGAATTGATATCGTTTATAACATCTTCACTACCAACCCTCTTTAAAATGGCATTTATATATGCCCTATCCATTTTTTTCTGTGGCTGCTCATCTGTTATCAACTCATGTATATTTAAAATAGCATATAATAAATCAACAGATTCTGCTGACATTGTGCCAGCTTTAATTTCTTCCAATGTAGAAGCTGTTTGTATCATAATACCATTTGTTCCTTCTATAGACACATCCGCATAAATATCAGTTTCTATATGTTCAGTCGTTACTACTTTACCTGCATATATAATTGACAAAAATAATTGTGAAGGGACACCATTTTCAATAGTGATTGACTCCCTGATTAAATTATATAATTTCTTTTCGTATTTTGCAATATCAAAAGTACCTGCTGATGGTAGTCTTTTTGTGTTTTTTGCAATTATCTTAGTAACACCTTGTAAAGCTCTATCATCTAATTCTTTGATACCGATATACAACTGCTCCAAACCATTTATTACTGCACCTGATGAATATTTTTTTAGCATATATTCTTTAAATGATGCGGCATCTTCCATAAACGATGCATGCTTTCCTCTAAATCGTGTATTTTCTTCGTCTTCATTAATCCTTAATAAATCCTCTTTTGTATATTGAACTCCATGGTTCTTTAACACTTTCTCCAATATTTTTAAATCGGATTCACTGTACGGAGGGAATGAATATCCCTTGGATAATTGTGAAAACCACTCACTTATTATTTTTATATAAGAATTATTCATTTATATTCACGCCTTTTCATTGAATGGAAATTAAAACCAGCCTTTAAATTAACTTTCATAGAATTGTCATTTAATATAGTCGTTATATCTTCAATAAAGTTACGACCATCTTGTTTATTATATACAAACAACAAACTATCGTATGTATATAGAATTAATCGCGATTTACTATTATATAAGTATGAAAAAATTTTAGTTAACACGAGCATATTTCGCTCAGTTTCATGTCCTTGTAAAATATAATTAAATAGTTTTGTAGAACTTAAATTTTCAAAATTTGCACGTTTTATCTTCCTACCACTGATTGGCATTTTTATATAACCATCATTTTGGAATTTTTCATATATCTTGTATCTGTATTCGGCTACCTTTTGAAAAAACTCGATATGACGAAACTCATCTAATATTTCACCATACAGCATTCTAAATGTCACGCCTTTGGACATCTCATATGCTTCATCGTCGAGGGTTTCTTTTTGAAAATATTGCCTGCCAAAATATTCATGCAAATTACCTTCAGGAAACGTATAGTTAATCAAATCAGCAACTAATCGAATATGATACGAATCATAATCGAATTCCAACAAAAGCTCATTTGGATCGCTTACCGAAATCATCTTTCGTACTCCAGAACTTTTATTTAAAGCTGCATAATTAATACCATCAAACTTATTACTCGGTCTTCCGGTAGCAGTAAAAATATTATACTGAGAATACAGTATCGGACTTAATCGACTATCCTTATAAAACTCACGAGCAACATCTACATTACACGGTATTCCACTATGTTCAAGTTTATACAAATTACCTAAAACAGTATGGTTATAGAATTCCAAAGAATCATCAAATTCAATGTCATAGAAAATCTCTTTAAAATTTAACACGATGTTTCTGCAATATGCTATAAAATTGACTATTGGCACAATATTATTAATATTCCGCAGTTTCCGATACCAACGATGATATGATGATATATCAATAGAAAAATCTACTTCAATTGGCTTATTATAATTCAACCAATAACATAAATCCGCATCAATTGTATTGTGCCCGAACTGCTTTAAAATAAAACTATTATAACAAAATGTAACTTTAGAAAATACCAACTGTTCAACTGGTATATTACAAAACTTTATATCCGAATGTGCATAATTTAATATCCATTCTTGTTCTGAATTGAAATCATACACATACAAAAAAGATACTTTATTGTCATTACGATGGCGATACGGATCTGCTAATACAGGTACTATTAATAAGACGCTATTAGAATCCCAAGTAATATCTGATTCAGTTGATGCATATACCATACATCAAAATATAAGAATTTATATTGTGAATTCCAAATTATCCACCAAATATTTTTCAATTCCTGGAAATTTGGTTTTTATTGAATTTACTGCATTTAGATTTATATCCCCAGCATACCGCCCTTTTATTAGCTGCCATTCTATAATAGTGCTGTTCCAGATAAGTGCGCTAATCCCACGACGATTTTTAGAATTAATTAACGCAAATTGATCAGCATTTATTTCAATAATCGTTTGGATTGGGTCGTCCCGCCGTTGGACAAAATATCGTTCGATAAATCCACGTGCATAATCGGCGTCGGTTGGACTTATTTGTACAGGTATCGGACTTATATAATTTGACTGTGCCCTCGAGTTGATTTGATTGTATTTTTTTACATCATCGCTTGCATCAAATCTCTTTAGAGCAAGTCGCACACCCCCGCTAAATGGAATTGAACCTGTCCACCATTCGCCATTTGGCAATTCATGATATAATCCAATATAATCTTGATCGAACCGCAAATACTCAACAAACTCATTACCAGGTGTATAGAGGCCTGTTTTAATTTTAGATATTGGATAATATGGTTCTTTGAATGGACTAAGTGGCATATTATAACCTCGTTATTTGTAGATTATCATGGAGTGCTAATTGCCCTTCAATCTGAGTTGACCAATCGGAAGACTCGCCATCGAAATTGTGTGTAACTTCAGTAACATGAAAATATGCACCTGCGTTTGTATACTTTGACGTCAAATGCGTTGTTCTGATAGCATGACCCAGGCGAAAGCCCCATATTCCGTCAATAGTAAGGCTGAGCTTTAATCCTGGATACGCTAATAATCCCGAACTTTCTTTTTTTGGAAATGCTTTGTGGAATGTTGTATTGCATTCTTCTAATCCTTTTTGATGCGCTTCCCTAAAACCACCTCTCGCTAATTTCCCTGGTTTGATTAGTATTTTTTCCTTGCTTTTCTTTGCTGCCGCCCGGGCGGCTTCATATATCTTCATTGCCTTCTCATATGCCTCTTGATCTGACACCTTTTGGGCAGGTGCTGCTGAATCTTGGCCTGATTGAGTACCTTGAAACATTGCAGCTTGATATGTTTGACTGCCGGCATCTGATGATACTGAGCAAGAACGAGTTGTGCCATCACCATTAATTGGATCAAATACAATACATCGTAGCGGACCAGGTATATATCCATTATTTTCATCATAAATTGCCAAACTTTGCATCTTGTTGTCTGGGTTTAATAAAGTAGGTGACGGGACTGATAGCCGCAAGGCAATTGCCCCACCTGTTGCTTTATTGATAGTGGTGAATATTTCGCTAAAAAAATCCTCCAATCGCATCCCACCGTCTTTAGTTGATTTTACATCTGATGTTTCTGATTTATCTTTTTTCTTTTTAGCTACATTGTATGCATTAACTATGACACTCTTCTCAATTAATATTTTTTTTAGATCAATTTTGTGTGAACTATTTACACTATCAACAATTGCTTCAACACTTGCGTTTGCAGCCACACCTTCAAAATCCTTACCTCTT
>Ga0075480_10000152_pt1 | contig 35855 bp, 28 predicted proteins | sample DEB08_DNA_7_FD_81590 | JGI IMG/M metagenome (GOLD analysis project Ga0075480, IMG submission 81590) | Aqueous microbial communities from the Delaware River and Bay under freshwater to marine salinity gradient to study organic matter... | ecosystem: Environmental > Aquatic > Marine > Coastal ... | reverse complement strand
TGCCAAACGGTCCAATGCCTTCAGACAGCCAAGCGTTGTTCCATGATGCCCCGTTCCGAATGCCATTGCCGCCTCGATCAACAGCGCGATACTGTCTTTGGGGACTTTGTCTTTGTCGTGGCTGCCATAAATGAAAAAACGACCTGCAATCACCGGCTTGAGATCGCGGCGCACTTTTGCGACCCAATCAGTTTCAGGAACTTCGGAAATGACAAAGGAATTGGCGCCAAAGGCCACCGAAAGAAGCGCCATTGCGACCTCATTGGGGCGTTCGGTAAAATACCCTCCGACCTCCCAAAGGCCAGATCCATCCTCCATTTCAAAGACACCGACACCGGATGGTTCCGGATTAAGGCGTTCCATCGCCTCACCCAGCGCATCCGCGGAAGCGCGCTCTCTTAATGTGGTAAAAGCCGTATAGGTGAGCATCACAGCATCCCTTCAGAGTTCATATTTAGACACGATCAGAAATTCGCAGCCCTTGCGTTGCCCAGAGCCGATGAAATTTTGGCTGTCCTCTGAATATAGCGCAAACCCCAAAATGTCACAGGGACGCCGATTAAGACCGCCACCACCGCCTGCGCATATACCACACCCGACGCGCCATAGACCGAAGCAAACCACAAAGCCAAGGGCAAACTGATTACCCCCTCCCGAGTCCAATTAATCAGTGTGGAATAAACGGGACGACCAAGATTATTGAACGCGGCATTGGCGACAAACATCATACCTGTGAAGACAAAAGCCCCCGCACCCACATGGGTAAAGGCCCATATTATTCCTGCACCCTCTGCATCTACCCTGAAAATTCTAATTATCGTTCCATTTAGTCCCATCAAGATAGCCCAAATGAGCATCGGGTATCCAACGCAGAAAATAATCGCATCTCTATAGGTTGTTAAAATGCGGTCGACTTTTCCCGCGCCAAAATTCTGTCCGAATATACCTCCAACCGCTCCAGAAAGCGAAAAAATGCCTCCAAACGCCAGCACGGTTAAACGATTGATCACAGCCCATGCTGCGACCGCGCTATCGCCAAACCCAGCAATGACCGTGGTCAACAAATAGCTTCCAAAAGGAGTTGCCAACTGGGTCAAAATCGTCGGTCCGGCAATCTTGGAAAAGGGGCACAGGGTTTCTTTTACGTGTTTCACCTTTGGCTTTGCCAATAAGTTATGGGTTTTAATCACGAAGAACAAAGAAATCGACGCCATCGAAAGTCTTGAAAACCAGAAGGCCAATGCAGCACCGTCAAGCTGCATGTTCAGTAAAACGATAAAGAAAGGATCAAGAATAACAGCAACCGCCCCCGGGCCCATCGTTGTCAACATCGCACGAAAGGCATCCCCCTCCGCGCGCAAAGTCGCCCCCCCGATCATACCCACAGCCATAATTGGCAAAGACGGCAAAGTCAGAAGCAAATATCGTGCGGTGAGTTCCGCCGTTTCACCTTGCGCACCGGTCAACGCGACCAATTCGTGCCGAAAGATGACCATGCTCAATGCAACCAATGTTTGTAAAAGCACGGAAATGACGAGACATGAGGCAGCTAAGCGGCGTGCCTCCTGCCTTTGGTCTTTTCCAATGGCACGCGATACCAACGCGGTTGTCGCAATCATCAAACCAATGCCAAAGGATATTGAAAAATACTGCAAGGCAAAAGCAAACCCCACCGCGGCGACAAGGCGGGTTTCCCCAAGCGATGAAATCCAGAATAGGTTCGCCGCATCCACGACAAACAAAAACGTGATCCCCGCAGTTCCAGAAAGCGTCATGCGCAACACGTGACCCATTGTAGATCCGGTTAAAAACCGTCCCCCAGTCGTGCTCATGTCGCCGTCTCCGTATGGCCGCGCACCCCCGAAAATATGGTTTCACGTCCCTTTTCAGGATGACGCGGGATCAGCAACGCCAAAATAAATGAGAGCGCAGAAAAACCAGCCGCTGCAAAAAATACACAGGCAGGAGATTGAAGCCAAATATACCCCAGTAGAATTGGCAGAAAGACAGCTGAAATATGGTTAATCGTAAACGCAACCGCCGCGGTCGGAGCGATGTCTTGGGGATCTGCAATTTTCTGGAAATAGGTTTTCATCGCCAAGGCGAGCGAAAAGAATAAGTGATCCAGTACATAAAGGACCGCCGCCAAAAGCACGCCCCAGCCAAAGTAATAAATTCCCCCATATGCCAGAAATACGCCCATCAAGCCCGCATATTCAAACAAAAGCGCTTTACGTTCCCCAAAAAACCCAACAGCCCGGCCAAACAGGGGCGCAGCAAACATGTTGATCATAAGATTAATCAGATACAGCCCGGTGATCTGGTCCACCGCAAGACCAAAATGTTCCACCATCATAAATCCAGCAAAAACCATAAAGATCTGCCGTCTTGCCCCCGCCATGAACTGCAGCGCATAATAAAGCCAATAGCGTTTGCGCAGGATCATCTTTTTTATTTGTGGATGAGGCGTTGTGAAACGGGGAAATGCAAAGACACAATAGAGCGTAAGGATCACGGTGGCAGCGCCTGCCAGAATATACACAAAATTATAAGACAAATTTAAGGTTTTCCACCCCAACACAATGAATAAATAAGCAATCAAAGTCGCACCAGAGCCCGCACCGATGAGCAAGCCAAGCTTTCTTGGGGCTTCTTCTTTCGTGAGCCATTGAAGCTGTAGTGATTGGTTCACCGTCTCATAGTAGTGAAACCCAATCGAGCTCAGCATCGTTATCGTCAGGATACCTGCCATGCTTGGAAACCATGCGGTGACCGCGGTTGCGACACCCAATAGAAACAGTGACAAAAGAGCAAGCGTCTGTTCGTGCATGAACACGATAATCGCAATGACCCCTACCGCCAAAAAACCCGGAATTTCACGAATGCCATGAAGCCATCCAATATCTGCTCCGTCAAAGCCAATCACCTCGATAGTAAAATTGTTCAAGAGCGCAGACCAGACAGAAAACGATAACGGCATCGCCGCAGTCATCACAAATAACAAAGCAATCGGCTGACGCCAAATGGGAAGGCTTTTTGCATCTGCAAGTGTGACCGAGTTTCTCATGCCCGTGCCATATCTTGTCCTTTGGACTTTGGCGAGCGCAAAATATCAGGCAGGCGTCAGACAGCCTCCGAAGGGATGATTAGAGGAAACTCTGTGGATCAATATCAACGGAAAGGCGGACGTCAGAGGGAACCTTTAGGGGGCGCAACCATTCCTGAATAGCCTTTTGAAGCGGTGAGGATTTTTCCGCTTTAATTAACATACGTACTCGGTAGCGCCCCCGAACACGGGCAATTGGAGCAACGGCGGGCCCATAGATTTTTGCGCCGATCTGCAACAAAGGCGCCCCATGCCGCGCTAATTCATTGCCGACGCGAAATGCGTCCTCCGCATTTGAGGCGGTAATCAAAATTCCCGCAAGACGTCCGAATGGAGGCGCACCTGCAAGTTGGCGCGCAGCCGCCTCAGCCGTCCAAAATCCGATATCATCTCCCGACAGAATGGCTTTGATCACAGGATGATCCGGTTGATGTGTCTGGATCAGTGCAAGCCCCGGTTTTTCCACCCGCCCTGCCCGGCCCGCGACCTGACGGACAAGTTGAAACGTGCGCTCAGCGGCCCGAAGATCAGAACCCTGCAAACCGATATCTGTGTCAATCACGCCTACCAAGGTCAGGTTTGGGAAATTATGCCCTTTTGCCACCAACTGAGTACCAACGATGATCTCACCCTCACCGGCTGCAACGCTTTGGATCTGCTGCTTCATTGCCCGTGAAGAACTGAACATATCCGAGGAAAGTGTCACCACATTTACCGCAGGAAACAGAGACTTTGCCTCTTCCGCAAGCCGTTCAACCCCCGGACCGACAACAGCCAGACTGTCCGCTTTCCCGCAAGACGGACAGGCCTCAGGGATGGGCCAGCTATCGCCACATTGATGACACATCAAACGTTTCTGAAACCTGTGTTCCACGAGGCGTGCATCGCAGTTTTGGCATCCAATCTGCTCACCGCAGGCGCGACACAGGGTAATCGGCGCATAGCCGCGCCGATTAAGAAACAGAAGCGATTGTTCTCCTTTTGTGATCCGCTCAGCGATTGCATCCTCTAACACTGAAGAAATCCAACGGTTTGACGGCAATGATTGCGCACGCATGTCAATCGCAGAAAGTTGCGGCATTCGTGCGACACCCACCCGTTCGGTCAGTTCGATCTTGGTGTATTTTCCGCTTTGCCCATTGCTCCAGCTTTCAAGGCTAGGCGTGGCGGAGGACAGTATAATCTTTGCTCCCGCAATTGATGCACGCAAAACCGCCATGTCGCGCGCGTTATATAGAACACCATCTTCTTGTTTATAAGAACTGTCGTGTTCCTCATCGACCACAATCAGGCCCAAAGATCGAAATGGCAAAAATAACGAAGACCGCGCGCCCACCACCAATTGCAACCCGCCTTGCGCTGCCATTTTCCAAGTCCTACGCCGTTCCGTCATGGTTACTCCGGAATGCCATTCCGCAGGCTTGGCCCCAAAGCGATCTTCCACCCGCAGGATAAATTCCGAGGTCAGTGCAATTTCCGGCAATAGAACAAGCGCCTGTTGCCCTGCCGCAAGACAGTTTGCCACCGCTTCAAGATATACTTCAGTCTTCCCAGATCCTGTCACCCCGCGCAGCAAGGTCGTGTTGAATGTGGCGCTTTTCATCTGCGTCAGCAAAATATCGCGTGCTTTGCTTTGCGCATCAGTAAGTCGTTTGCCCCGCAGCGTTGGATCCAGCGTCATAAATGGCATATCTTTGGGCGTCTGAATTTCCACCAGAGCGCCAATTTTTGCCAGTCCCTTAACGACTGACGTCGACACACCTGCGAGGTCAGCCAGTTCTTTGAGAGTAAAGGGCGCACCGCCATATTCGCGGATCACGTCCAATACCCGCCGCCTTGCATCCGTCAGTTTATCAACCGGCTTATCGGCCAATTGATAGACAACCCGCATAGACGGCGGATCCCCCAAACCGGGAGCACGGGTCGCAAGGCGCAACATTGATGAAAGCGGTGTTAAGGTGTAATCTGCCGCTTTTTGTAGGAAAGATTTTAATTCATCCCTGAGCGGCGCTACATCAAGGACCCGAAGAACTGAGCGGATCTTGCTTTCATCAAAATCTCCCGTCCCCTCGCCCCAAACGACGCCCATCACCTTGCGGGGGCCCAAGGGAACTTCAACAAATGCGCCAAGGAAACATCCCCCCTCAGGCGCCTTATAATCCAAAAACCGATCAATCGGTTGCGTCGTGAGCACCGAAATCAAATCACCTTGATCAAAAAATTCTTTCAATTTAAACGGTCGCTTCTGGATTTTTCGGGTTTTCCAAGCGCACGTCTTGGAGTACATCGCATCCAAGCTTAGAATATTCCATCAAAGGATCAAAGAGATGAAATTTTTCGTAGACACGGCGGAGATTGACCAAATTGCCGAGCTTAACGCGCTTGGCATGGTGGACGGTGTGACCACCAACCCGTCGCTCATCATGAAATCAGGACGCGATATTATCGGGGTGACACGAGAAATTTGTTCCATTGTTTCTGGTCCAGTGAGCGCCGAAGTCACCGCGACTGAAGCAACGGCCATGATCGCTGAGGGTCGTAAACTTGGCGAGATTGCGGACAACATTGCTGTGAAAGTCCCCCTAACATGGGATGGGCTGAAAGCGTGCAAAACATTGCGTGATGACGGATTTATGGTCAATGTTACGCTTTGTTTTTCTGCCAATCAGGCGCTTTTGGCAGCCAAAGCAGGAGCCAGCTTTATTTCCCCCTTTGTCGGGCGGCTTGACGACATCAACCTTGATGGCATGGGGCTGATCGAAGATATTCGCATCATCTATGACAATTACGGGTTTGAAACGGAAATCCTCGCGGCGTCCATACGCACTGTGAACCATGTCCTTGAATGCGCGCGTATTGGCGCAGATGTGATGACCGCCCCCCCCGCAGTGATCCGCAGTCTGGCAAGTCATCCGTTGACCGACAAAGGTCTAGCGGCCTTTCTGGCGGACATCGAAAAAACAGGTCAAAAAATTCTGTAACCTGTGTTAGGGTGCGCCCGTTCAAGGGACAAGAAGTTATGAGTGGCAAAAGTGACTTAGATACCGATCTTCGAAAGAAGATTTTGGCGCGACCAAATGTTATTTTGGACGATAAAGACCTTATGCGCGCGCTCGTGGGTGCCAAAGAAGAAGCCATGGGCGGGAATATTGTCGATATCCGCGGGATCGCGATGGAACGACTTGAACATCGCCTTGACCGTTTGGAAGATACACATCGCAGCGTGATTGCAGCCGCCTATGAAAACCTTGCAGGCACAAATCAGATACACCGCGCAATATTGCGCATGATGGACCCTTTGGACTTTCCATCCTTCCTCAGTAATCTGGATGAAGACGTTCGAGAAATATTACGTGTGGAATACGTCGCCTTGTTTCTCGAAACCCGAAAACGGGATACCCGAAGCTTTGAGTCAGTTCTGGGAGCACACAATATCGTGAAACTGGTACCGGCAGGATTTGTAGATACATATCTGACCTTGGGTCGGAACACACCAGTTCGAGACGTGATCCTAAGAGAAATTCCGAGACAATCTGACAGCATATACGAAAGTGATCTGAGCAGTATAAAGTCAGAAGCCCTGATGAGACTTAAGTTCGGCGCAGGCCGGCTCCCGGGTATGCTCGTTTTTGGGGCGGAAGATCCGCATCAGTTTTCCCCCCATCAGGGAACTGATCTGCTTGCTATTTTTGCCGGTGTTTTTGAACGCATAATGCGGCGCTGGCTTGCGTGACGATGATTTCTCCGGGTGTTCTGGATATCTTGAACGATTGGCTTGCGATCAAGAGCGCTGTACAAAGTCGCGCTGACAACACGATCAAAGCGTATCAACAAGACCTTCTGGATTTTTTCGGTTTCCTGACCCACCATCATGGGGCGAAGCTGGGAAAATCTGCACTTTGCACCATAGCATTATCAGACATGCGTGCTTGGATGGCCCATTTGCGCCGTGAGAAAATAAGCCCAAGATCATTGGCTCGAAAACTTTCAGCTGTCAAAAGTTTTTACAGGTGGTTTTCGGAAACAGAGGGATTTGATGCAACCGCAGTTTTATCGGTCAAATCGCCCAAATTTCAGTCCCGGCTTCCCCGCCCCGTAAGCGAGGATGCAGCACAATCAATCTTGGAGTGCGTGCAAATGCAGTCCAACGAAACATGGGTAGCCGCGCGGGATTTGGCCGTTATTATACTTCTTTACGGATGCGGTTTGCGCATATCAGAAGCTTTGTCTTTAAAGGGCAAGGACACACCGTTCAGCCGATCCTTGCGCATCAAAGGAAAAGGGGGCAAAGAACGCTTTGTCCCAGTGCTCAAGATTGCTGCTCAGAGCGTGCAGGATTACATCCGCCTTTGCCCTTTTGAACTTGGCGGCAATGATCCGCTTTTCCGTGGCATCCGTGGAGGGGGATTGAACCCCCGTCAAATTCAAAAGGTGCTCGAACAAACCCGTCATCAACTCGGATTACCATCGACTGTAACGCCCCATGCATTCAGGCATTCTTTTGCAACGCATCTTTTAAACGCCGGAGGAGATCTGCGCAGCATTCAGGAGCTATTGGGCCACAGCAATCTTTCGACAACTCAGGCCTATACCGCAGTAGATACTGCAAGGCTCATGGAAGTTTACCAAGACACCCACCCCAAAGCGCAATAGCGCATTGCAATTTAGACCTAATTCCGTCAAGACACCGTAATGACACCTCAAGCCAAAGCACTTTTAGTTCACCTTTTTACCGCGACCGGGGCTGTCTTTGCGATGCTCGCGATGCTCGCGGCCGCGGAGGCAAAATGGAGCCTGATGTTTCTTTGGTTGATCGTGGCTTTTGCAGTTGATGGAATCGACGGACCACTTGCACGGCACTATGATGTTAAACAAAATGCGCCACGCTTTGACGGTGTGCTTTTGGATTTGATCATCGACTACCTGACATATGTTTTCATTCCCGCGTTTGCCCTTTTCAAATCGGGTCTTCTGCCGGGTTGGACGGGGTGGGTTGCAATCATCATTATTACCTTTGCCTCAGCCGTATATTTTTGCGACGGCAATATGAAAACGAAAGACAACAGCTTTAGCGGTTTTCCGGGATGTTGGAATATGGTGGTGATTGTGCTCTTTGCCCTCTCCCCAAATTTCTGGGTGATTTTGGCGCTTGTCACTTTGATTTCCGTGGCAATGTTTTTACCCCTCAAATTCATCCATCCCGTTCGCACCGAACGTTGGCGGAGGGTATCACTTCCTATGGCGCTGGCATGGGTGTTTTTTGCCGGCTGGGCGGCTTGGGTGGATTTTCACCCCCAAAGCTGGGCACATTGGGGATTACTGATCACCACGCTTTATTTGCTTTTTGCGGGCATTATGCAGCAGGTAATACCCGCCCGCGACTGAAAAGCGCGTAAAGACTCAGCTAAATATCAGACATTGTGATTAGAATTGAGCGATTTCTTTTTGCGTGCAGCCTTGTAACTCCCACGGCTATGGGTAAAATGAACCCTTGATCTTAATTTGGCGCAGGCGACCCATTATAGGTCGTTTCCTTGTGAGGGTAGTGAATGTCGTGGACGGATGAACGGGTAGAGCTGTTGAAGAAGCTCTGGGGCGAGGGCCAATCAGCAAGTCAGATTGCTAAAGAGCTTGGCGGGGTTACCCGCAACGCGGTTATTGGCAAAGTACATCGGCTTGGGCTCTCCAATCGCGCATCCTCAAGCTCAAAAACCGAAACCAGCCAAAAGGTTGACAAAAAACCTGAAAAGGTCGCTCCGAAAAAATCCGAAGCTGTTACAAAAGAACCAGAACCAAAACCTGTTATGCAATCTCCTGCGCGTCGACAGATAATTCCGGCAGGACAACCTCTTCCACCGCAGCCCTCGGCAAATGAAATCAGCCCAGAAGCTTTGGCGCGCGTGTCAGAGATTGAAAAAAAGGCGAAAAAAATAAGCCTGTTGGAATTGACTGAACGCACCTGCAAATGGCCGGTTGGGGATCCCGCCACGCCAGACTTTTGGTTTTGCGGACTGCCTACGCAATCAGGAAAACCTTATTGCGAGGCACATGTCGGTGTGGCGTTTCAACCAATGAACTCGCGACGCGACAGACGTCGCTAACGCAGTTCAAAGACGGTTTTTGCGTCTTTCGGCAAACCAGAGCCACGTGGCTGTGGGCCGGTGTTCTGATGCGGTTACAGAGATGCCCCCCCTGCAACCGCGCACAAACGGATCACTTTCCGAGTAAATTTTTAAGCCCCTTTGCCAATTCATCTTTTGCCTTCATTTTCAGGGCATCTTCAATCGATTTGGTATTTTCGACGTCAACGCCAAGTTTTTTCGCAGCATCCTTCTTGGCCTTCTCTGTTTCTTTATTGATGCGATCTTTGACGTCTTTTTTGATCTTCTCTTCTGCGGCTTTAAGCTCTTTTTCAAGATTCTTTTCGACGGCTGCTTCCAAATCAGGCAGAATTTGAATGTTGTCCCAAGACCCTTTGAGCCGCACGGGCACGGCAAAGCCTTTGAAGTTCCCAGCCTTGAGCGACTTTGGCGTCACGAGATAATCAAGCGACCGATCGCCAATGTTCACAGTCCCTGCGCCCCGCACTTCGCCGTCGGGCAAAGAGAGAAGAAAATCATCATTTGTCAGAACACCTTTGACCATTGAATAGCTTGCGCTGGCCCTGTCAAAAAGCGTGGTCCCTGTTTTCAAGTCACCAGAGCGAAGGATTTTATCCAGATCAATTCCGGTATAACGACCCTGATCTATACTAAGTTGTCCCTTACCGCCAAGCGAACCCATAAGTGCAGCCATTGAATTCCCCGAAGCCGAGAAATTGGAAGTCAGATTTAATTCTCCCTCTATCAGATTCGTGTCCGAAAAAGTTCTCACAAGATCATTGGCGTTCAAACCAGTGGCAACGATGTTACCGTCGACGCCCAGAGATTTTCGCGTGTCTAAAATGACATTACCTGCAATATCCCCTCCAAATGTCGACAACTGCGCGATATTTGCAGTTAGGATACTGTTTTTCAAAAGCACCGCAGCCTGAATTGCGCTGCCCCTGTAGGGACCATAAGTGAGGCTTTGGGCCGTGATGGTCAGATCTGCAGTTATGAAATCAAGTTTTGGAATGGAAACGGGGTCGGTTGACCAACCGCTGGTAGCGGCATTTGCAGTATTTGAGCCTGCAGAGTTTTGAGCTGACGTTTCCCTGCCCTCAGGCCATGAAAATGCCCCCAAATCGAGGGCGCCAGAAAGACGGAGCCCGTCAGAAAATCCAAGCCGCAAAGCTCCGCGCACCGAATTTTTGGCAAAGTCAAACTCTACCGATTTGGCCTCCACCACGCTGTCGGTGACATGCGAATCGGCTTTAAGCGAAAAACTATTGCCCAAAGATGCAGGCCAGTTTTGCGAGGATTGCTCCAAAACAGTCAATAGGCCTGCGATATCGTTCACCGTCGCATCCAGCTCTATATCTCGCTCCATGCCAAGGGGCTGCTTTGCCAAAAGAGCGATTCTGGCAATTGGACTTTTAAAGAGGATATCAGCAGACCCTTTCTTGGCCATAAGAGCCGAGAGCGACGGCACTCCCACCCGCAAATCAAAATTCATCTGAAGATATTTGGCATTCAGGTTGAATTTCAAACCATCTGTCTCTGCGACGGGCACCAAAAGCGCATTCACGTCATTGAGCGTATAGGTTTTTTCCTGCGCGCCTGTCTGATACCGCACCAGTGCATCTTTAAGCTCAACCGCTTCAAAACTTATGCCGTCCAAGATCTCCTTTTGATCGTCATGATTGTCATCGGCTTCATTGACCTTATCGGAAGCCTGATTGTCTTGATCCGCCTCAGATGTGTCCCTGACCGCAGCAGCCTGTAAAAGGGTGATGTCGGCCCCATCCAACAAAAGCCGGTTCAATTCGATATTCCCCGAGATGAGCGGTAAAGTTTTAACCGAAATATTCAGCTCTTTGGCAGTGACCTCTCCGAAAGGAAGACCATCCTTTGCCTCGGATACGATAACGTCGCGTGCTTGAACCCCCAAATTCGGGAAAACCGTAATGCGGCTTCCTCCCTGAACTTGAATTTTATGCCCAGTAGTATTTTCAATCCGCTCAAGAGCTTGGTTCAGAATTCTCTCATGCGGGATTAAAAAAAATGTGGCTCCAACGACAAGCACCAGAACGACAACGACAAGGGATAGTATTTTTAGTATTTTCACAATGACACCTTCGCTTTCCTTACCGGGCTGACATAGTAATGCCGTTACAAAGGCTCAATGCCCCCCTTCCGCGAACCGCAATGCTCGGCTATATCCCGCCTATGGCAACGAATCCTCCGCAACTGCGCCCTGATCTTTCATCGGCGCGTATCACTGAAACAAAACGATCCGGTCAACCAACCATTGGTATGGTGTCTTTGGGATGCCCCAAGGCCTTGGTCGACAGCGAACGCATCCTTACAAGGTTGCGCGCTGAAGGCTATGGAATTTCGCCTGATTACGCAGGCGCAGATGCAGTGATCGTAAACACCTGCGGGTTTCTGGACTCGGCCAAAGCCGAAAGCCTTGAGGCTATCGGCGAAGCGATCGAATCCAACGGACGCGTGATTGTGACCGGATGCCTTGGGGCAGAGCCGGAGTATATTTCTGGTGCCCATCCCAAAGTGCTCGCCGTGACGGGACCCCATCAATATGAACAGGTTTTGGACGCCGTTCATAAGGCTGTTCCGCCAAGTCCCGATCCTTTTGTGGATTTGCTTCCGGCCTCCGGCGTGAAACTCACCCCTCGACATTACAGTTATCTCAAGATTTCAGAGGGTTGCAACCATAAGTGCAAGTTCTGTATTATCCCAGATATGCGCGGACGCTTACAAAGCCGACCCGCCCACGCCGTCCTGCGGGAGGCTGAGAAGCTTGTCGAAAACGGGGTGAAAGAGCTTTTGGTCATTTCGCAGGATACCTCGGCCTATGGTGTGGACATCAAATACAAAGAGGACCGCGGCCACCGCGCCCATATCGTCAATCTCGCCCGTGATCTTGGAACGCTTGGGGCTTGGGTGCGGCTGCATTACGTTTATCCATACCCACATGTCCGCGATCTCATCCCGCTGATGGCAGAGGGTTTGATCCTGCCTTATCTTGATATTCCTTTTCAACACGCTCACCCTGATGTGTTGCGTCGCATGGCCCGACCGGCGGCAGCGGCCAAAACGCTGGATGAAATCACTGCATGGCGTGGCGTTTGTCCTGACATCACCCTGAGGTCGACCTTTATTGTCGGATATCCCGGTGAAACCGAGACCGAATTTCAAATGCTGCTGGACTGGCTTGATGAGGCACAGCTGGATCGCGTCGGATGCTTTCAATACGAAAATGTTGCAGGTGCGCGTTCAAATAATCTTCCTGATCACGTCCCAGAAGAGATTAAGCAAGACCGCTGGGACCGTTTTATGGCCAAATCCCAAGCCATTTCAGAAGCCAAATTGGCAAAAAAAGTTGGCAAAGGGCTTGAGGTCATTGTCGATGAGATCGACGAAAATGGTGCGACCTGCCGCACATGGGCGGATGCCCCAGAAATTGACGGCAATCTTTTCATAGACGAAGGGTTCGACACCCTATCAGTGGGCGATATTGTCAAGGTCACGGTTGATGAGGCCGGTGAATATGACCTTTGGGCGAAACTTACCTGATAAAGGCGTGCGTATCGCCAAGCTTCACAATGACGCATGTAATCCCCGCTGCCGAAGGCTAAGTCATGGGTATGAAAACACGTATCCTTTTCAACGCGGAGTGTCCGATTTGTAACGCAGAAATCTGCCATTATCGCAGCTATGCGGATCGCCGCGGCATTTCGATGGAATTTGATGATCTGAACCAGACGGACTTGTCTTTTTATGGCGTGGACCAAGAGGCCGCGGCAAGACGGCTTCATGTCTTTCATGAGGGAAAGGTTATTTCGGGGGTTTCAGCCTTTGCGGTGATCTGGGCGCAGTTGCCGCGATACAGATGGCTTGCACGGATGGTATGCTTACCGATCATTCATCCGATCAGCACTCTGGTCTACGACCATATTCTGGCACCGATCTTATACGCGATGCACCTGCGCCGACAGCGTAAAAAAACGGGATGATCCAACCTATAGGTCGCTCAGCCTGCGTAACTCGACCCCAAATCTTCAACAGCGCGGGTGATCCAATGCTCTTTAAGCCATGGGGCGGCTTTGGACCAGCGCAAGAGCGACCCGCGATAGCCTTCTACCGCTTCGCTCATTTTGGGACGCCCGTGGAAACAGACGACACGTGCCTTATCAGGCAAGCGCGGCGCGCGTAAATAATTCATCGGTGGCAGATCGAGACAGCCGTGTTTGAAACTCACGACCAAGTCACCCGGAATATACTCGAAATCGCCCCGATCCATCGCTTTATGAGAGGTATAGCGCTGCTCTGATCCGCGGGCTTTTTCCACCTCTTCATAGGGGTTTACGGCAAGATCGTCATAAAGATACCCATGACGGGAAGGATCAAAGCGAAAGACGGAGCCATGACCCGTCGGGCGGCCTTTGCGGGCCTCAATCCAATCGTGGCGCATGACAATCTTACCAGGGGCCATGTCCCAAATTGGGGTCAGGTCACCGGTGATTACAACATCTAAGTCAAATCCCAGCAGTGGCCCTTTAAGATCGGGAATTAACCCGTTGCGAAAAAGGGATGTTTTTCGCATTGCGCCTTGCCGATTGGCCACAGCAAGGGCCGCATTCATCGGATCTGCAAAGGGTTCAACGGGCAGCGGGAGAACTTCTATATCAGAATGTAACCCTTCCGCATGTTCGGTCATACAGAAAAACCGGACTTCGGCCTTTATGTTGCGGCGCACGCCAGAATAAAGCCGGTTCACATATTCCGGTCCAAAAAGCGTTCCCCATTTGATGCAGATTATATTTGCCTGACCCATTTCGCCTCCTGATATGGGCCTGTCCTATCGTTTTTTTGTACGCTGTGAAAGGAGGGATTTAACGGGCGAGCGGCATCCGTTGTTCGGCAACTTCAGAAAACCAACTGCATCCTGCGGGGATGATGTCATCGTTGAAATCATAATGTACCGTATGCACCATTTCACTCTTTTCACCGTTGCCAAGCAGTATGTAAGCACCTGGCCGCTCTTCGAGCATATAGGAAAAATCTTCGCTGCCCATAATCGCTTCAGCCTCTGAGCAGTTCCCTGCAACATCTTTCGCAATTTTTGCAGCGAACTCAGTTTGCGTTTCACTGTTCACCATAACTGGATAGCCCGGCATATATGTAATTTCCGCAACCGCACCATAGGCTTCCGCGGTAAGGCGGGCGATGTCCTTGATCCGCTGTTCCGCGAGTACGCGCACGTCTGAGGCCATTGTGCGAATTGTACCGCGCAGTTCGACCTCTGCTGGGATCACATTGAAGGCCTTGGAGGAGGTTTCAAAAGAGGTCATCGACACAACGATATGCTCCATCGGATCCACATTTCGGCTCGCAATCGATTGCAGGGCAAGGATAATATGACTGGCAACAACTGTCGGATCAACGGTACTATGGGGTTTTGCAGCATGGCCGCCCTGCCCTTTGATCAAGATCGACACCCGATCTGCCGCCGCAAAAAATGCGCCTGAGCGGATCGAAAATTGCCCTTCTGCCATTCCTGGCCAATTGTGCATGGCATAGACTTCTTGAATGCCAAAGCGCTCCATCATGCCATCATCACACATTTCTTTTCCACCACCTCCGCCTTCTTCGGCAGGTTGGAAAATTACTACAACTGTTCCGTCAAATTGCCGGGTTTCGGCAAGATATTTTGCAGCACCCAGCAACATCGCGGTATGTCCGTCATGCCCACAGGCGTGCATTGCCCCATCTATTTTGCTGGCATAAGGCAGATTTGTCGCCTCTTGCATAGGAAGCGCATCCATATCCGCGCGCAATCCGATAACGCGGCCCGACTCAGTTTGTTTACCATGGATCACACCCACAACGCCCGTGCGTCCAATACCTGTGACCACTTCGTCCACACCAAACTCTTTTAACCGGCTTTCCACAACGCCAGCGGTGCGGTGGGTTTCGAACATAATTTCAGGATGTTGGTGGAAATCCTGCCGCCAAGCACGGATTTCATCATGCAGCTCTGCAAAGCGATTTTTGATAGCCATATTCCTGTTTAACTTTCTAAACGATCCAAGAGAGAAACCATAAAGTCCTGCCCCGCTTTGAATTGGGAAATTTCCATGAATTCATTAGGTTGGTGGGCCTGCGCGATATCCCCCGGACCGCATATCACTGCAGAATAACCCCGTTCCTGAAATTGCCCTGCCTCGGTTCCGTAAGACACAACATGGGTACCATTGTCCCCAGTGATCTGGCGAACAATCATTTCGGCTTCACCTTCTGCCTCAGGTCTGAGGCCAGGCACAAAATAGCCCGGCGTAACATCTATGCGGGCTTCGGGTCTAACCGCTTTCATTTCCTGTTCGACCGCGTCGATTTTGCTCTTGAGTCTATCATACCACGTTTCAGGGGTCTCATCAGGCAAAACCCGAAAGTCGACGCTGAAATAACAGTCCTTTGCAGTAATATTACCCGCAGTTCCACCACTTATCGTGCCCACATGTGCGGTTGTATAAGGCGGATTAAAGAGCGCAGCAACGTCACTTGGCTGGGCAACACTGCTGGCTGAATTCGTTTGGTTCGCCCAGTCAATTATTTTTGCCCCTGACATGATTGCACTCACGCCCGTATGCATCAGCGAAGAATGTACTTCGTAGCCAATAACATGAAGCCGGTACCCGACGCCCCCTTTGTGTGCGGTAACCGGCTGCATGACCGATGGCTCCCCAACAATCACCGCACTGGCCTTTGGCAAAACTTCAAGCATCCTGTCAATCATGGGCGGCGCACCGCGACAGCCGACCTCTTCGTCATAACTCAAGGCCAGTTGCAGGGGGCGTTTTACACCGCGATAATGAGCTTCAACCAGAGCCCAGATCGCCAAGGCGTCAAAGCCTTTCATATCACAAACCCCGCGCCCGATATATTTGCCGTCCGATTCGATTACTTCCCAAGGATCGCTGTCCCATTCCTGACCATCGATCGGCACCACATCTGTGTGACCGGAAAGCACGATTCCTCCCTCAATCAGAGGGCCAGCGTGTGCGAAAAGCGATGCCTTTTCCCCCGTGTCATCATATTTTCTATGTGAGTCAATTCCGTGAGAGGCGAGATAATCTTCCACCCATGCGACAAGGTCGAGGTTGCTATCCCGACTGACCGTCGGAAAAGAGACCAGTTTTGTCATAAGTTCGAGGGGGCTTAGGCGATCTGCTGCCATATCAATATCCGCTATCAGTTGTGAGAACAAAATGGCCATCTGAAATTTTAGAATATTCCGACGGTTCCGGCACATAATCCAACCCGTGCACCGGCGAGGGGATGGGTTTGAAATTAAGATCCTTTTCTGATTTTCTTTGTCTTGGATCTGCGATGGGCACAGCTTTCAAAAGCGCTTGTGTATAGGGGTGCTGCGGATTTCGAAACACCTCTTCGCGCGGACCAATTTCAACAATTCGACCTAAATACATGACAGCAACATCATGGCTAACCCGTTCAACCACCGCCATATCATGGCTTATGAAAAGAAACGAAATTCCGAGCTCGGATTGCAATTCCATCATTAAATTAAGAACTTCGGCCTGCACGGAAACATCCAGTGCGCTGACGGCTTCGTCTGCGATAATTAGCTTTGGGTTGAGCGCAAGAGCCCGCGCAATGGCAACCCTCTGACGCTGACCTCCGGAAAGTTCATGCGGATAGCGCCGCTGAAAGCTTAAGGGCAGTTTCACCCGATCAAAGAGCATGTCGATTCGTTCTTTAAGGGCCGCGCCTTTGTACTTATCAAAATTTGTCATCGGCTCCGCAACCTGATCGGCCAACAACATTTGAGGATCCAGAGACGCGAACGGATCTTGAAAGACCATTTGCATATCGCTTCGCGCTGCCCGCATGCCTTGCGGCGACAGTTTGAGAACGTCTTTGCCGTCCATTAGGACTTCACCGGACGTTGGCGTCACCAGTCGCAAAATTGACCGCCCAACCGTGGATTTTCCACATCCTGACTCTCCGACAAGCGAAAGTGTGCGCCCCTTCATGAGCGTGAATGAGACGTCCTCGACAGCATGAACATTGGACACAGTGCGACGTAAAAATCCCCCTTTGAGAGGAAACCGTGTGACAAGATTTTTCACCTCTAACAAAGGTTCCTCTGTCCCTTTCAACGGGGGCAGAGCCTTGTTTTCATATCCAATTAAACGCATAGGTTCGGGATATGGTTTACCCGTCATCTCACCCAGCTTTGGAACGGCGGCCAAAAGCGCCTTGGTGTAATCATGTTGAGGGTCTTCGAAAATTTGTTCAACTGTGCCCTCTTCGACCTTTTTGCCGCGATACATGACGACGACTCGGTCCGCCATTTGCGCCACGACAGACATATCATGTGTGATGAACATGACGGCCGTTCCAGTTTCACGCTTCAAACGATCCATAAGGGCAAGGATTTCTGCCTGAATTGTAACATCAAGCGCCGTTGTCGGTTCATCCGCAATCAACAGGCGTGGTTCACAGGCAAGTGCCATGGCAATAACCACGCGCTGACGCATGCCACCAGAAAGTTCATGGGGGTATTGGTCCAAACGCTTTTCCGGTTCGGGAATGCGCACTTGGCGCATCAGGTCTAGTGCCTTTGCGCGCGCAGCTTGCCGGCTCATTCCTTTGTGTACCTGCAAGCCTTCGCTCAACTGGCGCCCAACGGTAAAGACGGGGTTCAAGGCGGTCATCGGTTCCTGAAAAATCATACCAATTTCATTACCGCGCACAGTACGCATGACGGATTGATTGCTTTCGGCGACGTTTAAGACGCCCCTTTTTTTGCGATCAAAAAAGAGTTTTCCGCCCGAAATCGTTCCACCGCCAAATTCCACCAAGCGCATCATTGAGAGAGAGGAAACAGATTTTCCTGACCCGGATTCTCCAACGATACAGACTGTTTCACCGGGATTCACCGAAAAACTTACATCTTCAACCCCGACAACTTTTCCGTCTTTTGTTTCAAATTCAACGCGGAGATTTTCAAAACGCGCAATAGGCTGAGTGTCATGATCAAGCATTTACGCCCCCGTAAAATACGTAAAGGTGTAGCGAAGGGCGCATTTCATTGTCAATTGTGCATTTTCTTTTTTTGCAAATCGCGAAAAATTTAGAGGTTTTGAAATGTTAATGTTGCTTTTTTTAAAAACTATGCTTCGATAGACAGGGTTGGTGGGAAGATTGAGTAATGACGGGGCCCTATGCTAAGTCATGCTACTTTCCATCTGCAATCGCAAAACGCGCACACATTAGGGGTGATAGCTGCGCGCAAAGAAATGCGATTTTCAAAAAGGAGGATAAAAATGAAAATGAAATCACTCATGCTGGGAGTGGTGAGCACCCTTGCTTTCACCTCAGCACTGCACGCCGAAAGGGGATCTGACGGGAATGTCGGGATCATCTATTGGCAAGCTCCATCGATTCTCAACCCTTATCTGTCAGGCGGAACCAAAGACATTGAGTCTTCCAGCCTGGTTATAGAAGCCTTGGGGGGATATGATCCGACTGGTGCGATGTATGCGCGGCTTGCTGCGGAAATTCCAACTGTAGCAAATGGCGGAATCAGTGAAGACCTCACATCCATTACTTGGAAACTAAAACCTGGTGTGCTGTGGTCAGATGGAACGCCCTTCACATCTGCGGATGTTGTGTTCACGGCTGATTATTGCATCGGGGAACCGGGCTGTTATCAAGAAGCGAAATTTGAAGGTGTCAAAAGTATCGACGCGGTGGATGATCTGACGGTCAAGATTACCTTTGAAAAACCTATGCCCAATCCGTACGGTCCATTCGTTGGCTCTCAGACCCCGATTCTGCAAAAGGCGCAGTTTCAGAACTGCACCGGAACTAAGCGGCAGGAATGTACAGCTGAGAATTTCGGTCCAATCGGGACCGGCGCGTTTGTGGTCACTGACTTCAAACCCAATGATGTTATCCAGATGAAAGCGAATGAAAATTATCGCGAAGCCGGTAAGCCCCGTTTTGCGACCTTGGTTTTCAAAGGTGGTGGAGACGCTGCCGGTGCCGGTCGGGCCGTCATGGAAACGGGGGAATATGATCATGCGTGGAACCTCCAGCTGGCACCAGAAGTGATCAAACAAATGGCAGAAGGTGGTAAGGGCAAACCTGTGTCAGGCTTCAGTACTGCCGTTGAACGTCTTGAAATGAATATGACCAACCCATCTGCGGATCTTGATGCTGACACGCGTTCTACACGCAAGGCGCCGCATCCTTTCCTGACGGATATTGCTGTTCGCAAAGCACTTTCTATGGCAATTGATCGGGTGCTTTTGACCGAGATCGGATATGGTGTTGCGGGCCGGCCGACATGTAATTTGGTTCCGGGGCCCGATGTCTATGCATCAGACAATACAGAATGTCTAACGCAAGATATTGAAGGCGCAAAAGCGCTCTTGGAAGGTGCAGGTTGGGTCGCTGGTGCAGATGGTGTGCGGAGCAAAGACGGTGTTCGTTTGTCCATCTTGTATCAAACTTCAACCAATGCCGTGCGTCAGGACTATCAAGCTCTGATCAAAGAGTGGTGGTCACAAATTGGCGTTGAAACAGAATTGCGCAACCTGAATGCATCTGTCTTCTTTGGCGGCGATCCTGGCTCTCCGGATACGTTCCAAAAGTTCTATGCAGATGTGGAAATGTATACCAACTTGTTTGATGGAACTGACCCCCAAGCCTATCTGTCAGCCTATCGCTGCGGTAATGAACCCAGCCCCGCTAACAACTGGGCAGGTGAAAACATCAACCGCTTCTGCGATCCAGCTTATGATGCGCTTTTGGATGAATTGGCATCGACATCTGAAATCAATAAGCGGGGCGAAATCGGTCGCAAGCTGAATGATATGCTAACCAAGGACAGCTACACCATTGTACCTTTGACATGGCGTGGACGGGTATCAGCCATTTCAAATACGCTTGGAGGTTTTGAGTTGAATACTTGGGACTCCGAATTATGGAATGCTGCGGATTGGTACCGCATTAAGTAATCATCATTTAATAGATTAGCGCCTTCCAGTATCTGTTTGGCGCTAATCTTTCTTCTGAAAGTTTACCTAAAATGTTAAAGTATCTTGTAAGGCGGCTGCTGATTTCTGTGCCTACCTTGCTTATTATATCTATAGTGATATTCCTGCTTCTCAATCTCGCACCAAATGACCCTATGGCGCAGGTGCCTTTGACGATACCGCCCGAAGTTAAGGAAAAAATGCGAGAGGCGCTCGGTTTAGGACAACCCTTATATGTACAGTATGCAAAATGGTTGGTTCAATTTATGTGGGTTGAACCACAAGTTTATCTTGATCATGTTTTAGGAACAACAATGTCAGAAGGTCAGCAAAGGATATTTAGCTGGCAAACCCGCAGCCCCGTAATGGACATCATTGTACAGCGGCTTCCACAAACTTTGTGGGTGGTTGGAATGGCCTATGTTGTCGGGGTCCTGATTGCTCTGCCGATCGGAATATATTCAGCCTACAAACAATACTCAGTCTTTGATCAGGTGGGTACATTTGTCACGATGATAGGCTATTCCGTGCCACCGTTTTTTAGCGGTGTCTTCGTGATCATATTGTTTTCCGTGCAACTTGGGTGGTTTCCGTCTGTTTATGACACACTGCACGAAGTGGTCGACTGGGAAACGTTTAAATTTCAACTTCGGCAAATGATCATGCCTGTTATGGTTTTAGCCCTTCAGGTTACTGCACAGATAAGTCGTTTCATGCGCTCCTCAATGTTGGACAACTTGAACCAGGACTACGTACGTACCGCCCGTGCGAAAGGGTTGAGCGAATGGACAGTGGTTGCAGTTCACGTTGTCAGGAACTCAATGATCCCCGTTGTCACCGTGATTGCCCTGAATTTACCTTCCATCTTTGGTGGCGCGATCATCACAGAACAGGTTTTCAAAGTGAACGGGATTGGTCAGCAATTGATCATTGCCATTTACGCGAACGATTTACCAACTGTCCAAACAATAACATTTATGTTCGCCGTATTAATCGTGGTGTTCAGCCTGATTGCAGACATTTTATATGGCATTTTAGATCGTAGGATTCGTTATGACTGATGCATCAACACATCAACTAAAAACCAATCCTCGCAGCAAGTGGCTGGACGTATGGAGAGAGTTTAGGAACCACAAAGGTGCTGTAGCTGGAGCCATAATATTCTTTGGAATCGTGCTGCTGGTTCTCGTAGGACCATTCCTTTGGCCCTTTGAGCCAAACAGCATCGATATTCGCAACAGAAATCAAGGCCCTTCGTTATTGCACCCCTTGGGGACGGATCAATTGGGTCGTGATACTATGGCACGCATAATGACTGGAGGTCGCACATCAATTTCGGTTGGATTGGCGGCTATGCTGCTCTCGTTATCATTGGGAACGGCAATCGGCATATTGTCAGGATATTTCAAAAAGCTAGACGGCATATTGATGCGTTTCACCGATTTATTCCTGTCACTGCCCTTATTGCCGCTGCTGCTTGTCATGATGCTGCTTTTCCGAGAGCCCCTAAGCGGCACCTTTGGACCAGAAAAAGGTATGTTTATTCTGATTGTGGTGTCAATCGGTGTCACCAGTTGGATGCCAACAGCGCGGATCGTGAGGGGTGATGTCCTTGCTATAAAGGAAAGAGAATTCATTCTCGCAGCACGGTCGATTGGCGGAACGGACGCAAAGATTATATTCCGCCACATTCTTCCAAATGTGTTTTCACCGATAATGGTTTCTGCAACGCTGGGCATCGCAAATGCGATTATCACAGAAAGTGCTCTGTCCTTTCTTGGCCTCGGGTTTCCTCCGGATTTTCCAACATGGGGGCGACTTTTGAATGACGCTGTCGAATTCATTCAACTGCATCCTGAAAGGGTATTTTGGCCGGGCTTGGCCATTTCGCTTACAGTGCTCAGCATTAATTATTTAGGTGATGGATTACGTGATGCACTAGATCCACGGATCAGAGGAAGGTAATCATTCCATCTGCTTGTGGATACGGCGGATGGCCCACCAAACAAGCAAAAGAATTGGCAGAGTGACCAATGCGGTCAGCGTGCCTTTGCTCATCTGCATAATATCGGCGAACGGATAAAGAATATATGCCGCAAGCGAAACAGCGTAATAGCTGATAGCCACAACAGAAAGACCTTCGACGGTCCTTTGAAGACGCAGCTGTAGACCGGCACGACGATCCATACTTTCCAAGAGGCTTTGGTTCTGTGCAGAGCGTTCAACATCTACACGGGTGCGCAATAAATTTCCAGCTCGCGTAGCCCGGTTGGTCATCGCGTTCAACCGTTCCTCGGTTGACGTCACGGTCCTCATGGCAGGATCATAACGGCGCATCATAAATTCGCGAAACGTTTGTCGTCCTTGAAATCGTTCCTCCCGAAGCACTTCGACCCGTTGATTTACAATCGCCGCATAAGCTTTGGTCGCCGCAAATCGATAGGCCGAATTCGCAGAGAGACTTTCGAGTTCAGCCGTGACCTTCAACAAGGCGTTTAACGCTTCACCAGCACCATGACCAGCTTGGGGCATTTGTGAAATGAGTGACGTAAGCTCCGCCCCATTTCGATTCAGATCCGATGCCATTTCTTTTGCCTTGGCAAACCCCAGCATCGACATCGTTTTGTAGGTTTCTATTTCACAAATGCGCTGAATGACCCGACCTATGCGTCGGTGGCCGGTGCCTTTGCTCACAAAGAGAGCAAATCGCAAATGACCCGCAGTATCTATCCGAAAATCGCCGCCTGCAACGACAGCCCCGTCGAGCATAGCGCTCAGTGCGACGCTTTCAGGAACAAACCATTCTTGCACCTTTTCTTTAATCTCGTCGTCACTGCCACGTGGTTCAACACGCACGATCAATGATGTCATCCGTAAATGGTCGATCGCGCCCATCCAATCTGCAGGGAAAGCATCAAAGTCCACTGGATCAAACGCACGCTCTGACAGCCCGTCACGAAATAATGTATAGGTGACAAATTCCGTATGTTGTTCCCACTTTAAATAATGCTTCCCAAGCGCGCCTGAATAATGGGTCGCCTCCGGTTGAGGGTGTTTTGCCCCAAATCGATCCAAGAGTTTGATCAATAAGGCACGATCTGCATCAGCATCCCTGCCAACTTCAGTGGATTGTTTCAACGCCAAAAATACGACTGTTCCAGGGGCTGCCATGGACGGAAACGGGCGCGTATGAAGCTCATTGGTCAATTCATAGCGTAAGGGGTGATCTTGTAATTGGCTCATCGCTCGGTCTCTTGGTGTCTTGCTATCAGAGGCACTCTGGTGCAGCATCGCAGATTTTCACACCCTGCGAAAGGGGCCGTTCATTGGCTGCACGTGGACGAAAAAATCGTGAATGTCACGATAAACCTCTGGCCCCCGATCGGGGGCCAGAGCGTAAGTCAGGAAAACTAGGTGATCAGTGTCAAAAGCTTATCCAAAGAGGCTTTTGCGTCACCGTAAAACATTCGTGTGTTTTCTTTAAAGAAGAGCGGATTTTCTATGCCAGAATATCCAGTTCCCTGTCCCCGCTTTGACACAAAGACCTGTTTGGATTTCCAACACTCCAATACAGGCATTCCTGCAATCGGGCTGTTTGGATCATCTTGCGCCGCAGGATTTACAATATCATTTGATCCAATGACGATGGAGACATCAGTTTCAGGAAAATCTTCGTTGATCTCATCCATTTCCAATACGATATCGTACGGCACTTTCGCCTCGGCCAATAGGACATTCATGTGACCCGGCAAACGCCCTGCAACGGGGTGGATTGCAAACCGCACCTCTTTGCCCTTCGCGCGCAGACGCCGTGTCAGTTCAGCCACGTTTTGTTGGGCTTGCGCCACTGCCATACCATAGCCCGGGATGATGATGACACTGTCGGCTTCTTCCAATGCAGCCGCGACGCCATCTGCATCGATAGCAATCTGTTCACCCTCAACTTCCATTTGTGGCCCAACCGCGGCGCCAAATCCGCCAAGGATAACGCTCACAAAAGATCGGTTCATGGCCTTACACATGATATAAGACAGGATCGCCCCTGAAGACCCGACGAGCGCCCCCACAACGATAAGCAAATCGTTTCCGAGACTAAATCCAATGGCTGCAGCGGCCCAACCCGAATAGGAATTGAGCATCGAGACAACCACAGGCATATCGGCCCCACCGATCCCCATGATCAAATGATACCCGATAAAGAGTGCCATGACCGTCAGGATCAACAATGGAAGCAGACCGCCCGAATTAAGATATCCAATCAAGGAAATGATGGATATTGCCGCCGCGCCGGCGTTCAAAATATGCCCGCCAGGCAGTTTCGTCGCCGCTGAGGTGACCTTTCCCGCCAATTTGCCATAAGCGATCACCGAACCTGTAAAGGTAACAGCCCCGATCCAGATCCCAAGAGATGCCTCAACCCTTAAAATATTGATCTCTACCGCAGATTTTTTCGCTAAAAGTGCTGCAAAGCCTTCTAGGGATTTCTTTGCCGCCTCATCCATGCCCGCGACGTTACCCAGTTCGAAATGGGCATTGAACCCTACAAAAACAGCAGCCAAACCGACGAGAGCATGCATCCCTGCCACCAGTTCGGGCATTTGCGTCATTTCAACCTTTGAGGCCAATTGGTAACCGATAAGCCCGCCTGCTGCGATCAAGATTGCAGAGAGAAACCAGAGCCCGCCACCTGGCCCAATCAATGTGGCAAGAACCGCAAGCCCCATGCCCACAATGCCATACCAAACGGCTCTCTTGGCGCTTTCCTGTCCGGACAACCCACCCAAAGACAGAATGAACAGTACAGCCGCAACAACATAAACGGCAGTCGTAAATCCTAATTCCATTGCTCTGGCCCCCTTAAGATTTCTGGAACATGGCGAGCATGCGCCGCGTAACGAGGAAACCGCCGAAAATGTTTATCCCCGCGAAGAACACCGAAATGGCGGCCAATATGATCACCAACATGCTGCCCGAACCAATCTGCAGTACAGCACCCAATATGATGATCGAAGAAATTGCATTGGTCACTGCCATAAGTGGTGTGTGCAAACTATGGCTCACATTCCAAATCACTTGGAAGCCAACAAAGACAGAGAGCACAAACACAATAAAGTGCTGCATAAAGCTTGCCGGTGCGTAGGCCCCTACCAAAAGCATCAACGCCCCACCAATGGCAAGCATGCCAACCTGATTGCGGGTTTGAAGTTTAAAGGCAGCCATTTCTTCGGCTTGCAATTCTTCTCGTGTCTTTTCTTTGGCTTTCTCTTTAGGTTTGGCCGCGATAGCCTGCACCTTCGGAGGTGGCGGTGGGAATGTCACCTCACCCGCGTGGGTTACCGTAGCGCCGCGGATCACATCGTCTTCCATATCATGATTGACGACGCCGTCTTTTTCTGGCGTCAGATCAAACATCATGTGACGGATATTTGTGGAATACAGCGTAGAAGACTGTGCGGCCATCCGGCTTGGGAAATCGGTATAACCGATGACCGTAACGCCATTGTCGCTCACGACTTTCTCATCTGCGACAGTCAGATCACAGTTTCCACCACGCTCTGCAGCAAGATCCACAACGACCGACCCTGGCTTCATCGCTGCCACCATATCGGCAAGCCACAGTTTGGGCGCGTCCCGCCCGGGGATCAGCGCAGTGTGATCACAATGTCAATATCGGGCGCCAGTTCACGGAATTTCTCCAGCTGCTTTTCGCGGAACTCCGGGCTTGAAGGGGCAGCGTAGCCGCCTGTTGCAGCGCCATCTTGCTGGGCCTCTTCGAAATCAAGGAAAACAAATTCCGCACCCATAGATTCGATTTGCTCGGCCACTTCGGGTCGCACATCAAATGCGTATGTAATAGCTCCAAGAGAGGTTGCTGTCCCGATGGCAGCAAGCCCAGCAACACCAGCCCCGATGACGAGCACTTTTGCAGGTGGAACTTTGCCCGCCGCAGTAATCTGTCCCGTAAAGAATCGACCGAAATTGTTGCCCGCCTCAATGACGGCCCGATAGCCCGCGATATTGGCCATCGAGCTGAGTGCATCCATCTTTTGAGCGCGCGAAATCCGTGGAACCATATCCATCGCGATCACACTGGCCCCTTGTGCAGCGATTTTGGACATTTGCGTTTCGTTTTGCGCAGGATAAAAGAACGAAATCAGTGTTTTACCTTCTGTAAGGCGCTTTGCTTCCGTTGCATTTGGTGGGCGGACTTTGGCAATGATATCCGCGCCTTTCCATAGCGCAGCAGCGGTTTTAACGACCTCGACGCCAGCGGCCTTGTAAGCCTCATCAGAAAACCCTGCAGCAAGCCCTGCGCCTGCTTCCATAAGGCATTCATGTCCAAGTTTCTGAAGCGCGCTCGCGCTCTCGGGCGTCATGGCCACTCTGGCCTCGCCCTCACTTATTTCTTTGGGTGTTCCGATCTTCAACGTATCCGCCCTCTTTGAATTTAAAGTCTGATCCCCACTCGCGTGGTCGGTGTTTCCTATAGGTAACAAAACAAAATGTGAATTCGTCAAATCCATATACGCTTTGTTTCACTGGATTTAGTCTCTTTCTCCGAAAAATAAATCCCTTATTGAAAATTGTCCGGCATCAATTAGTCTTATGTTTTTTTATTATTTATTTTCAATAACTTAAAATTCATCTCCAAGGGTATGAACGCAACCTCACAGACAACTTCAGTGTGCAGAGGGGAAAAACGGCCTCCCGCGTTGCAGATTTTTATTTTTTAAAGCCACACCAAGAAAAATTTAAAGGAACGAAAGACCCAACTGTTCTGACATCATCAATCGATCGGCAAAGCGACTTGCGGTTCTTATCTAAGCAGGTCATCTTGATCCCCAAGAGGACACGATCATGATATTAACGAACAGACATGCCCTGATCACGGGCGGAGGAACCGGAATTGGGCTTGCCATTGCGCGCACCCTTGCGGCGCAGGGCGCACAAGTAACAATCACAGGCCGGCGGCGAGATATTTTACAGAGCGTGGCAACCGACCAAATTCACGCTTTGGCAATGGATGTGACTGACGAAGCCCAACAAATTAAGGCGATTGCGCAAGCCGTCAGCGAACGCGGAGCAATCAATATTTGCGTGGCAAACGCCGGTATTGCGGAAGGGCGCAGTTTACAGAAAACAACCATGGACTTCTGGCGCCAGATCATGGCCACGAATCTGGACGGCGCATTTATAACGATCCGTGAATCCTTGCGCTCTATGCTGGAAAGCGATTGGGGACGCGTCATTGCGATTTCATCGATTGCCGGTGTGCGCGGGTTGAAAGGGGGGGGCGCCTATTCTGCAAGCAAACATGGGGTCATCGGATTGATCCGGTCGTATTCCGAAGAATATCTGGGGAGCCATATTACATTTAATGCGATTTGTCCGGGCTATGTGGATACACCCATCATTGACCATAATCTTGAAGTCATCCAGAAACGCGGATTTAGCAGAGAAGATGCCATGAATATGATGGTCAGCGCCAATCCGCACAAGCAACTGATTCCACCTCAAGACATTGCAGAGGCGGCTTTGTGGCTCTGCTCACCCTACTCAGGAAGTGTGAACGGTCAGACCCTTGAAATCGCGGGGGGCCAAGTGTGAGTATAGATTTCAAAGCCACAAAAGCGCTTTTCGATCTACCTGAAGGTATCATTTACCTTGATGGAAATTCGCTTGGTCCTTTGCCAAAAACGGCTCTGGAAAAAACACAAAGTGTAATAGCTGATCAATGGGGAAAATTGCTAATCACAGGCTGGAACAAGGCAGGCTGGATGCAGCAGCCATCCGATCTGGGAAACCGCATCGGGAAGCTAATCGGTGCAGCCTCAGATCACGTGATTGTCGGTGATACACTTTCTATCAAGGTCTATCAGGCTCTGGCGGCTGCGCTCTCGCTCAGGCCAGAGCGTAAAGTGATCTTATCGGACACGGGCAATTTTCCATCAGATCTTTACATGGCCGAGGGGTTGATAAAGGCACTCGCAAAAGGGCACGAATTGCGTACTTGTCCACCAGATGAGGTCATGGCGCATATCGATGAAACGGTCGCAGTGACCCTTTTGACCGAAGTCGATTATCGCACCGGTCGACTTCACAATATGGCAGAAATAACTGAGCGCGCGCATCAATTTGGTGCACTGACCATCTGGGACCTTGCCCATTCAACTGGCGCAATCGAAGTTGACCTCCAAAAGACTAAAGCGGATTTTGCCGTCGGGTGCACGTATAAGTACCTAAACGCTGGCCCAGGTGCACCGGGTTATATTTATGTCGCTCCTCAGCACGCAAATATGGTGGAACCCATTTTGTCCGGATGGCTTGGGCATGCGGCTCCATTTGCCTTTGAACCCTCCTACCGTTCAGGTGCGGCTACAGAACGTATGCGGGTTGGTACGCCTGCGGTTATTGCTTCCGCTTCCTTAGAGGCCGCATTAGACATCTGGGACCAGGTCGATATGGCGGAAGTTCGAAAAAAGTCGATCGTGCTCTGTGAGCTGTTCATTAAATGCGTCGAAGACACCTGCCCCATGCTGAGATTGGCCTCCCCTCGCGATGCAACTGCGCGCGGATCGCAAATATCCTTCGCATTTGAAAATGGTTACGCTGCGATGCAAGCCTTGATTTCCCGGGGTGTGATCGGGGATTTTCGCGCACCTGACATCATGCGGTTTGGCTTTACACCTTTATACATTGATGAAAACGATGTGCTGGACGCCTGCGAAATCATTTCAGAGGTCATGAACGAAAATCTCTGGGATCGCCAAGAATATATGGTCAAAGCACGGGTTACGTGATCCCTTGCAGTTTGAACAGAAGCCTATATTCGAAAAATACCACCAATGGCCCAGAGCAGTTTAGCATAGGCGATTCTCTGGAAATGGCGCGTTGCTGCGCGCGTGTGCTGCCCTGACCTGTGCGACGTAATTCTTGCTATCTTATTAAGCAATGGCACGCGCAGTACTGTTCCTAACTGCCAAAAGAACCGAGATCATCTATTTTGCGAACTTTTCGGTTTCTTCGCCCATTGCATCTACACTTCCATCAATTTCACCCAGCGCGAGACCTTTGCATCTTTAATCTTTCATCATGATCAAAGCTTCGGCTGCTGCGCGGGCTTCCGATGTGATCGTATCGCCCGAAATCATGCGTGCGATTTCACCAATTCTTGATGCTGGATCAAGATCTTCGACCTGTGACAAAGTTTCATGATCTGATTGGGTCTTATGTACTTTGAAATGCCGTGAAGCAAAGGCCGCAACTTGTGGTGAATGGGTCACGACCAATACCTGCGCATTTTCTGCAAGGGCAGACAGGCGCCGCCCAACCGCATCGGCTGTCGCCCCTCCCACGCCACGATCAATTTCGTCAAAGATTACAGTGCGGGTGTCTTCAGAGGTTCGCAGGCAAACCTTCAAAGCCAAGAGGAACCGGCTGAGTTCCCCTCCAGAGGCAATTTTTGCCAATGGTCCGGCTGGAGTGCCCGGATTGGTTGAAACCAGAAATTGGACCAGATCCCAACCTTGAGAACCAGCCTCTGTCTTTGAGATATCCGTTTTAAAGACAGCCCGATCCATTTTCAGCGGAGAAAGCTCCTGTTCCATCGCCTGATCAAGCGCTTTCGTTGCAACCTTCCTCGAATCACTTAACATTTCAGCTGCCACATCATAGCGTTCTTGCGCCTTCAAAAGGCGTTTTCTCTTTTCAGAAACCATGCCTTCCCCCGCATCAAGCGTATCTAATTTCCGTGAAAGGCTTTCTGAAAGGTCCAGTAGATCGTCAGGAAGAATATGATGCTTGCGCGCCAGAGCCCGGATCGCAAATAGCCGCTCTTCTGTGCTCTCCAATTCCTGCGGATTAAATTCCAAATCATCCAAACATTTTTCTATTTCAGAAGAAGCGTCATAAAGGCGGCTCAATGAGGAGGAGAGCGCTTCAACGGCGCCATCAAGCTTTCCATCAATTTCTTCTGAAGCATCTTCCAGCCAGCGCAAGGCATCGCTCAGCATTCCCTCTGCTGCCTCACGACCAAGTGCCTGTAAGGCCTTGGCGATGTCAACCTTCAACCTTTCTGATGCTTGCATAAGTCTGCGCTTGCTGTCTAATTCCGCCTCTTCTCCAGCTACGGGCCTGAGTTCATGGAGTTCACCAACAGCGTGACGTAAAAACTCCTCTTCTTTCTTTAACGTCGATAGAGCCTCCAATTCGGCCTGCAAATCTGCCTTAGCCTGAGCCAGTTCTTTCCACGAAAGGCGCGTCGTCTCCAGTAGCTCTTCATGCCCTGCGAATTGATCCAATAATCCACGGTGACCTTTGGCGTCCAACAAACCCCGATCATCATGTTGCCCGTGAAGTTCCAACAAATGCGCTGAAATAAGCCGCAATAAATCGCCGGACACCCGCCGGTCATTGATCCATGCAGTTTTGCGACCGTCCTTCGAATTCACGCGCCGTAAAATGACATCTTGTCCGTCCGCCAAACCTGCCTCTTGCAAGGGTTGCAGTGCGGGATGATGCGCGCCAAGCTCAAAGGAGGCGCTGACTTCCCCCTGTTCAGCACCCCGTCGGACAAGTTCTGCGCGCCCTCTCCATCCAAGAACAAAGCCGAGACTATCAAGCAAAATGGATTTTCCGGCACCTGTCTCACCTGTGAGCACATTCAATCCACTGGAAAATTCGAGTTCCAGTCGGTCGATGATCAGCATATCTCGGATTGTCAGATGCTTCAGCATGCGCCGTTTTGACCTCAGCTCTTAGAACCACTGGCCCTTGATGACTTGCCGGTGGACGCGGGCCAACCATCCTGTTCCTTTCGCCCCGGGTGATAATCCGCGACTTGTCAGCAAATCGTAGCTGCTCGCGTACCATTCGCTGTTTTTGTAGTTGTGACCAAGTATTGCAGCCGCGGTTTGTGCGTCGTCTGTCAGGCCAAGAGAAAGATAGGCCTCAACCAAGCGATGCAATGCCTCGGGCGTATGCTTGGTTGTCTGAAAATCTTCAATGACGATGCGAAAACGATTGATTGCAGCGCTGTAGTATCCATCTTTAAGGTAATAGCGACCAACTTCCATTTCCTTACTCGCGAGATGATCAAAGGCGAGATCAAATTTCAGCTTTGCCGGTTCAGCGTATTCGCTGTTCGGGAATTGTTCAAACAAGACACGAAATGCCTGAAGCGCATTGCGCGTTACACCCTGATCACGGCCCACATCGTCAATCTGGTCGTAATAGCTTAATCCAATAAGGTAGTAGGCATATGCGACATCATTATCAGCGGGGTAAAAATCGACAAATCGTGATGCGGCCCCTCGGCTAGATTGGTAATTTTTATCCTTATGAAACGCAAAGGCCTGCATGATAAGGCCTCGCTTTGCCCATTCAGAGTAAGGATAAAGTCGCTCTATTTCACCAAAATACTCAGCCGCACGTTTATTTTTGTTTTTGCTTAATTCCAATTCGCCCTTTTGGTAAATCTCCGCCGGTCCCATGTCTTGAAGCGATATATCCGAAGACTGGGAATTAAACCCGTTACAGCCAGAAAGAGCGATCATCGCGGCAAAAGCGATGAACCACATTTTGCAAAACATGCCAGAGCGCGTCATGAAGTATCCTTGTGATAAAAAGCGTTGCGTGACGTTGCAACGTTCCTAGACGATCTACCACACAAAAATAAACTGCAAAACGGGTTTACGCAAAACTTTGCTGCATTTGGCTCTATTTCAGCGCTCACGCAACGAGGGAAAATTCATCCAAACCCACGTTCACGCCCGGAAGAATGTCATTTATTGCATTGTCGACATCTAAATATTCAAACGCATCTGGATTGGCAAACAGCGCGCGCAGCAAGCCGTTCGTGATCCCGTGCCCAGCGCAATGACCGACATAATGTCCAACAATAGGCGCCCCCGCTAGGCACAAATCCCCAAGTGCATCCAGCATTTTGTGGCGTACCGCTTCGTCTTCATGGCGTAACCCGCCCGGGCTGAGCACCTCTTCTCCATCGACGACCACTGCATTTTCGAGTGTCCCGCCAAGCGCAAGTCCCTTGGCCCACATATCTTCTACGTCGCTGTTCCGACAAAAGGTCCGGCTGTCACATAATTCCCGCACGAAAGACCCGTTTGACAGGCACATAGTTTTATCCTGCACGCCAATTATTTTTTCGTCGAAATCTATGTGAAAGCTCATCCAGGGCGTGTCACTGGGCACCAATTTCGCCCATACTTCACCTGAACCGAATTCAACCTCTCTCAGGATGCGAATAACCTTCAAAGGTGCATCCTGTAAGCAAAAGCCATTGCGCACAAACTCCAAAGCGAAGGGGCGCGCGCTTCCATCAAGAATAGGCACCTCTGGTCCGTCAATTTCTATACGCGCATTATTGATGCCGCATCCTGCAATCGCCGCCAGAACATGCTCGACGGTCTTTACGCTGACACCATGGGAATTCACAAGCTTTGTGCACAAAGGCGAGAGTTCAACGTTATTCCACTTTGCATCGATAACAGCCGTCTCTTCGGAAACATCTGTTCGGACAAATTTTATCCCATGATCAACAGGCGCCGCATAAACCGTCATATTGGTATACTCACCCGAATGGAGTCCACGGCCGGAAAATTGAAGCGGTTTTGACAGAGTTTTTTGCAATTTTGTCCTCGAAACAACAAGTTATCGAGGGCATCCCCGATATACCCATGTGTATGTAGTTACAAAGCATTACTCAATTCAAACTTTGTAACGAATTGTTACAAGATTCCCCATAGTAGGCAAACTATCGCCACTTAGGAAAAAAGTACACGTTTTACAAACACTTAGGCCACCAAGAACGGTGGCCTTTCGCGTAATTTAGATCAATGACTTATTCAGATTTCAGTTCGCTTGCCGGCGCAAAAACGCGGGTACTTCGATGCGCTCTTGCTCTGGGTCTGCTGGCTGTGTCTCTTCAGCGGGCGCCTCTGAACGTGTGGAAAAAGCAGGAGGCGACGGTTGTTTGCGCAACCCAAAGCGAGATTTATCTGCATCATTTCCAGACATCCGGTTAATCAGAGAGCCAATACCAAATCTTGGTTTTTCCGCCTGATCCTGATCTTCTTCGGGTGCCGCGCTAGAGGTGTTATAACCTCCAGAATTTTGCACTGCAGAACGCAGACGTTCCATACCCTTTTCAGAGGGTGTCCCCGCAAGAGGTGGTTTGGGGGCCACAAAGGCTTCTGGTTCTGGTTCTTCAGCCACCGGTTCAGAATAAAGTGGTGGCGGCAAGTCATCGTCAGGCGCGTGATAGGCTTCTGGTTCTGGGTCAAAACGCAGATTTTCCTCAACAGAACTATCCTGTATCGGCATGCCATCGAATGCGTCTTGCGTTTCAGCCGCGATTGCTGGTTCTCTTGCCTCCGGCTCGTCAAATTGGCCGGAATCTTCATCTATTGATGCCTGAACATTGCGCCGTGGCAAAGGTAATTCGTTGTGCACTTCAGACGCATCGATCCCTGTTGCAACCACGGAAACCCGCATAAAGCCCTGCATTGTTTCATCCAGAGTTGATCCAACAATGATATTGGCATCCACATCGACTTCTTCTCGAATTCTGTTTGCCGCCTCGTCGAGTTCAAAGAGCGTCAGATCGTGTCCGCCCGTGATGTTGATCAACACACCGCGTGCACCTTTGAGGCTGATTTCATCAAGCAATGGATTTGCAATTGCCTTTTCTGCAGCTTGGATCGCGCGATCTTCGCCCTCAGACTCTCCTGTGCCCATCATTGCTTTGCCCATTTCATCCATAACAGCGCGAACATCAGCAAAATCAAGGTTTATCAATCCCGGACGCACCATAAGGTCGGTCACCCCTTTAACCCCTTGGTACAATACATCATCCGCCATGCTGAAGGCTTCGGTGAATGTGGTTTTTTCATTTGCAAGCCGGAACAAGTTTTGGTTCGGAATGATAATAAGCGTATCGACCATTTTCTGTAAGGCTTCGACGCCTTCTTCCGCTTGGCGCATACGCTTTGCCCCTTCGAACTGGAAGGGTTTTGTAACAACACCGACCGTTAGAACACCAAGTTCTCTGGCCGCTTGTGCGATGATAGGCGCGGCACCGGTTCCTGTCCCTCCACCCATACCGGCGGTAATAAAACACATATGTGCTCCGGCAAGGTGATCAACGATTTGTTCTATGCTTTCTTCCGCCGCCGCTGCGCCAACCCGGGCACGCGCACCGGCACCAAGACCTTGGGTGACTTTCACACCCAACTGAACTTTTTTGCCTGCACGATTTTGCGCCAATGCCTGCGCGTCAGTATTGGCGACGACAAATTCAACTCCGTCCAATCGCTTTTCGATCATGTTGTCGACTGCGTTTCCGCCGGCCCCGCCGACGCCGAAAACCGTGATACGTGGTTTCAGTTCGTCTTGTTCTGGAACATAGAGATTAAGTGTCATTTTCGCGTCCGCCTGATTGATGCCCGCTCATTAGGCTGTTCTTGGTATAATTGCATGTAAGCATAGACAATCCAGCCAGAAGCGTCACGTAAAAAAAGCATGAACTATACTAAATATAGACGAAATTCCGCTCAATTACGCTTCATCTTTGGTATTTCGGACGAACTTCGCCTACCAATTCTCTTTGAACCACCGAACCGCGCGCTTCAAAGAGCGAGTCGGATAGCGTTCCACGGGAATCTCGAAATCCCACCACTCATCTTGAGGATGCGCAGCGAAGAGACTCAGTCCAACAAGCGAAGCACTGCTTGGCCCAGAATAGGCCTGTGGGAGACGATGGATGCGTAGTGGCCGCCCCAGTCTCACTTGTTGACCAAGGATCCTACTTGCCAGACCATCAAGACCCGGGATTTGGCTGGATCCTCCGGTTAAGACAATTTGCTGGCTCGGCAAATGATCAAATCCCGCCGCGTCAAGATGGGCGCGCACTTCCTCAAGGATTTCCTCGACGCGCGGACGCATAATTCCGATCAATTCCGTTCGGCTGACCGTGCGACGGTCACGTTCCCAATCCCCTGTGTCTCCGCCAACTTCGATCATATCCCGATCATCCATGCCAGTTGCAAAAAGACCGCCGCTGCGCGTCTTGATGCGTTCTGCAGTGGTTTCCGGAACTTGCAGACCCATTGATATATCCCGTGTAACATGATCACCGCCCAAACGGACTGAGTCACAATAAATCATGTGCTTTCTAAGAAAGATCGAGACACCTGTCGCCCCACCGCCAATATCGATACAGGCTGCACCCAGTTCTTGCTCGTCCTCAACAAGCGAAGAAATTCCTGCGGCATAAGAAGAAGATGCAACGCCAGCGAGCTCCAAGTCACAGCGTTTTACGCAATATGCGAGGTCGAGTATTACCTTTTCCTCAACGGTAACCATATGCACATCAGTGGAAAGATGTTCCCCTATTTGACCGCGCGGATCCAAAAGACCGCTGCGATGGTCGAGGGCAAAATTCACCGGCTGTGCATGCAGCACCTCTCGCCCCTCACCATATTCCGGGACATCACAAGCGCTTAGAACGCGCGCGATATCATTTTCTGAGACAATTTGCTCATCAACTCGCACATCCCC
>Ga0075480_10000147_pt1 | contig 36178 bp, 33 predicted proteins | sample DEB08_DNA_7_FD_81590 | JGI IMG/M metagenome (GOLD analysis project Ga0075480, IMG submission 81590) | Aqueous microbial communities from the Delaware River and Bay under freshwater to marine salinity gradient to study organic matter... | ecosystem: Environmental > Aquatic > Marine > Coastal ... | reverse complement strand
GCAGCTTTGCTCATTGATACAGCCAAGAATAAAAACAACCGAAAACAAATTAGTTACTATTCTAGAGGGCGCCATAGAAATTGGTTCTTTAGACGGTACAGCAACATTTGAAACCGGTGAGTCATTTTACATAAAAAAAGATTCTGAAATCAGTATGAAAGCAGATGTTAACACAAAAATGATAAATGTTTGCTATCAAGCTCCTTAACCTTTCTGGAAAGCCTTCTTGAAAATTTATTAAATTTTCTATTCAGAATGGTTTGCGAGCACGGATATGGTGAGGACAATGTTCACCACTCTTTAAAACAGTAACCAGCTTTGACCAAATCTCCACTTGATGATCAATGAAATCTTTACCGTGACGCTCTTGTAGTTCGGAGCGTTTTGCTCCTTTCAACCATTGCAGTTCCTTGTCAGCTTCTGTGGCATACCAAGAATTTCTATTTACCAACTCAATATCTACAAAACCTGCTCTTTTCATAGCATTTGCGTACCGGCTCGGTGATGCCATAGCAAAGTCAAGACCCTCTGCTTTAATATAATCCGCCATTTGAGGCGAAGGATCATTGTCGTGACTAATCAACCAATCAGATGCTGCAAATTGTCCACCGGGCTTGAGAATGCGGAAAGCATCAAGCGCCATGGTTTCTTTATCAGGAATATGAATTATAGCATCTTTAGAAAAAACAACATCAACTTCATCATTGGTAAAAGGTAAAGGACCAGGCTCAACTAATTGAATCTGTACTTTATCAGAAACCCCTTCTGCTTTAACTCGATTTGTCGCAGCATCGCAAACAGGCTTTTCTACATCTATACCCACCACTCGTTTAGCGTGATATTCTTTAGCTAATAGTATTGCGCAAGCACCAGAACCACAGCCAATATCAATGACCAATTTGCCGTCAACATTAACACCTTTTAATACGCGACGCACCTCGCCAGCTCCACCGGGCGACAGAAAGCCATCGCCCCAGATATCTTCTAAAAATTCTATAACTTGTTGATCATATAGTACTTCGTCAGACACCTGCTTAGACTCCTGTAAGGAAAACGACGAATTGACATTTAGCATTCATAAAATGAAATTCCACTGGGTGGTCCCGTTATTGAATACTACTTATAGCTAGGTTACCTAGTTAATTTGATAATATCTACTTTTTTTGCTGATGATGCATCACTTTTGAAAAGCCTTATAAATTTTATCAAATTAGAACTGATTAAAAGGTTTTAATTAGACAATAAGCACAAATGGCAAATTTAAAATTTTGAACTTACCGAATCTATCGCTGGTTAACATTGCCTAAATTGGAACAGAGATTTACTTTTCAAAATTAAATTTTGTAAATTGTTGAAAGTAAATGAAATTATGAAATTCTTTTAAGAAAGCTTGCGTGGAAGCGGATTCAGTGTTACCGTAATTGGAAACGTTTCCAATTTAGGTTACAGAAAGGGTCCGATAAAAGATAATATTATTCTTTCGTCCGGTTTATCAAAAAGATTATTAATCGAAATTTAATAAACTCGATTTGTCACATAAAATTTAAGACGAATTTGTATACGCATGTTGGGAGGGCAAAGTATGCATCAGTCAGCAACAATTAAGGATGTTGCGATAAAAGCCGGATGTGGGGTCGCAACGGTTAGCAGGGTTCTAAATAATACTGGATCTGCTAGTCCAGAAATGCGAAAGCGTGTCGCGGCGGCTGTAAAAGAATTAGATTTTCAATTTAGCGAAGTTGGTCGATCTTTGCAAAGCTCGACGACACGTACAATTGGCTTTGTGGTTCCATCAATTGCTAACCCTGTTTATGCTGACGCGCTACAAGGCGCTCAAGAGGTATTAAATCTTTCTGGATATCAAATGCTTCTGATTAGCACAAATTACAGTCCAGAAAATGAATTAAGCGCAATTCGTACACTGATTTCCAAGCAAGTTGCAGGCATTGTATTAACAGTTAGTGATGCAGAAAGAAGCGAAGGTTTATCAATCATTAGAGATCGAGGTTTACCGCATTGCCTGCTATATAATAATGCACCAGCAAACTATGAAAGTTGGTCAGTGGACGACAAAGCAGCCGCCGAAAGAGTTGCCCAAGCTTTTTCAGAGAATCTACACAATCAAACGGGATTTTTAGCTTTAAATTTTAGTAAGTCCGACAGAGCCAGGCAAAGATATGAAGGATATTGCGCTGGATGCAAAACAAGAGGTATGAAAAAACCAAAGCTTCTAGAAATTAGTGAAAATTTCGAAGACTTAACGCTAAAATTAAAACAGTTTCTCATTGAGAACCCATCCATTACGGGTATTTTTGCATCTAACGATTTTCTGGCACTTGCAATCATACGTAGTGCTAGAAAACTCGCTCTTAATGTACCTCGTGACCTATCAATAATTGGTTTTGATGGCATAGACGTAGGTTCAATGGTAGAACCAACCCTTGCAACAATTGTAACTGAGCCAAAGATGCTTGGAGCAGGAGCTGGCAAGACAGTTTTGTCATTTATCAACAAAACTGACGTTCCAAAACCACCATATGCACATCAGACATTTAGTTTCCGCGCTGGCGGCAGCCTTGCCCACTTGGGCGCAGAAAGCAGCGACGATGGAAAGATAACACCCTTTCCATCGTCTTTCGACCCCACCAAGTAGAAAGTAAATCAAATAGGAGAAGTCAAAATGAAATATAGACTAGTAGCCACTTTAATGACAATGGCATTTGTCACTCCAGCGATAGCTGAAGATGCCGTTTGCTATAATTGTCCACCACAATGGGCCGATTGGGCATCTATGTTAGAGGCAATTGATAAAGAAATAGACGTACAAATGCCCCACGATAATAAAAATTCGGGACAAACATTAAGCCAACTTTTAGCTGAGAGAGATAATCCAGTGGCAGACGTTGCATATTATGGCGTAACTACCGGCATCAAAGCAGGAAATGAGGGAGTAGCTACCGCATACAAACCTACAGGTTTTGATGACATACCGGATGGATTAAAGGATCCAGATGGCAAATGGTTTGCAATACACTACGGAACTCTAGGTTTCTTTGTAAATGTTGACGCTCTAGGTGGAGCAGCAGTTCCACAATGCTTTGCTGATCTAACTAAGTCAGATTACAGAGGAATGGTTGGATATCTTGATCCATCATCAGCTTTCGTTGGGTATGCCGGTGCAGTTGCTGCAAATATAGCATTTGGAGGTGACCTTAGTAATTTCGATCCAGCGATTAAGTATTTTAACGACCTAGCAAAAAATTCACCAATCGTGCCGAAGCAAACATCATATGCGAGAGTTGTATCTGGGGAAATTCCAATTCTCTTCGACTACGACTTTAATGCTTATAGAGGCAAGTACGAAGAGGATGGTAATTTTGAATTTGTTCTTCCATGCGAAGGTTCGGTTCGCGTGCCTTACGTAATGAGTCTTGTCAATAATGGCCCTAATCCAGAACTTGGAAAAAAGGTTCTAGATTTTATCCTTTCTGACAAAGGTCAAGCAATTTGGACAAATGCATATTTGCAGCCATCACGTCCAGTAGAGTTACCTGCAGAAGTTGCTGCAAAATTTCTTCCAGCTAGTGATTACGCACGTGCAGTAGCCGTTAACTATGCTGAAATGGAGAAAGCTCAATCAGGTTTTGGTGAGCGTTATCTCAGCGAAGTTAAATAGTAATTCTTAAAGAGAAGGGTCGAGTGTTCAGTATACTCGACCCATTAAAATTTAATGACAAATCGAACTTTCGTACTTACCTGCTTAACGCCATTATTGATCTTTTCATTGGCATTTCTGGCATTTCCATTAATACGATTATTTTTAGCATCGGTAGAGGGCGATAATGGGTGGGCTGTATACCTCGATATTATAAGAAAACCTAGATACATAAACACATTAGTCTTAACGGTCCTTGTGTCATTAGCAACAACTTTTGCCGCTTTGGCAGTTTCAACTACGGCCGGAATGTTTTTGGTGAGAAATAAATTTCGTGGAAGAAATACTTTATTATCTATACTTACCCTGCCTTTAGCTTTTCCCGGAGTAGTGATCGGTTTTTTGATAATATTACTTGGAGGGCGACAAGGTTTAGTTAACCAAATAACTCCAGGACATGTAGTTTTTGCTTATTCAGTTTTAGGGCTATTTTTAGGTTACCTATATTTTTCTATACCGCGTGTGCTGTTAACTGTTATGGCTGCTGCTGAGAAGCTTGATCCGGCACTTGAAGAGGCTGCACGAACTCTTGGCGCAAACCCATTCAGAGTGGTAATAGATGTGATCCTTCCCGGCCTAATGCCCTCATTAATTGCGTCCGGGGCTATAGCATTTGCCACAGCGATGGGAGCTTTTGGAACAGCGTTTACTCTTGCAACAAATATAGATGTGATCCCTATGGTTATTTACACAGAGTTCACATTATCTGCAAATATCGCAATGGCATCAGCTCTATCAATTGTTTTGGGTGTTGTAACGTGGATATTACTATTAATTGCCCGAAGCTTATCCGGCACAACGGTTGCAGCAGGAGGTTAATTTGTTCAAATCAAAAACAAAACTTTTACAATTAACTGTCACTCTAACTGCATGTGCCTTTCTTTTAATACCAACGCTAATGTCAGTTCTCGCAGGAATAACAGTAAATTATTTTAAAGGCGTATCCTCTGGACTAACTTTTAAATGGGTACTGAATGTCTGGGAGCTGTACGCCGACAGTATTTTCTTATCTCTTTGGCTTGCAATAGCGTGCCTTATTGTAACTTTAATAATTGGATTACCTGCCGCTTATGGTTTAGCTCGACACCCTGGCTGGCTATCCAGGTTATTAGAAGAATTTATATCTTTACCACTGGCAGTGCCAGGACTTGCTCTGGCACTGGCTCTGCTACAACTTTATGGAACTCTGAGTGGCTTCCGCACTTCTTGGACATTTATACTCGTAGGCCATGTCCTTTATACTTTGCCGTTTATGGTACGATCAATCCTAGCAGTTCTCGCAGCAATGGATCTTAAAACGCTGGAGGAAGGTGCAGCATCTTTAGGAGCTTCTCCTTGGCAAAGGTTTCGTGACATAGTCGTTCCCAACGCTATGCCAGGCATTCTTGCCGGTGCATTAACTGTCGTCACACTCTCAATTGGTGAGTTTAACCTAACATGGATGCTTCACACACCTTATCTTAAAACCCTACCAGTTGGACTTGCCGATAGCTACGCATCAATGAGATTAGAAATAGCCTCGGCATATACTTTAGTTTTCTTTGTATTAATTGTTCCGCTTTTGATGGCCATGCAGTGGGCGTCGGCCCGCGCTCAAAGGATAGCCCAATGACTTTAAATCTAACTAGTACCGCAAAAACTTATAGCGATGGAACCAAAGCGTTACTTCCAACAAACCTTAAGGTAAATACAGGTGAAATAGTTTCATTACTGGGTCCATCAGGATGTGGTAAAACTACTTTGCTGCGAATTATAGCCGGTCTTGAAACACCCGATTCAGGCGGTGAAATCTGGTTTGACAGTGATAATGTTACTGATCTACCCGTAGAACGAAGACAAGTTGGTATGGTTTTTCAGTCATACGCATTATTCCCAAATATGTCTGTTAAAGCAAATATCGGTTATGGTTTAAAAATGAAAAAGCTGCCTAAGGCCGATATAGAGGCAAGGGTCTCTGAAGTCTTAGAAATGTGTCAACTTCATGACTACGCCCAACGCGCAGTTACAGCGTTAAGCGGAGGACAAAGACAAAGAGTGGCATTAGCTCGAGCCATTGCACCTCGCCCACGGTTATTGTTATTAGACGAACCATTATCAGCTCTAGATGCAGCGCTGCGAGAAACTTTGCGCGATGAACTAGCAATACTACTGAGAAAATTTAATATAACAGCGATATTTGTCACCCACGATCAAAATGAAGCCATGGCGATTGCAGATCGAGTTGCAGTGATGTCACAAGGAGAGATCGTCCAAAGCGGTACGCCAGAGGAACTCTACCGAAATCCTAACTCAACATTCGTTGCGAGTTTTGTCGGCAATGCAATGCATTTGGCAGGCAAAATAAATGGCGCAAAATTAACGCTGAAAGGTGGAGAACTCTTATTGCCATCAGATGGAACAGGGTGTGAAGCGTTCGTACGAGCAGAAAATATTAAAATAGATAAAAAAGGTTCTCTTTCGGGATATGTAGATACAGTGACTTTTCTTGGGACACATTACAGATTGGGAATTTCTGGGGTTACCTCTGAGCCAATTTCTTCAATTTTTGCCGGACATAAAGTTCCAAAAATAGGTGAAAAAATAAACATAGCAATTGAGCCACAATCAATATTGCTTCTGCCCTCGAAAGCCTAAAATGACTAAAATAATTCAAATATCTGACCCACATATAGTAGCACAAGGTGAGCTTGCTTATGGACAGGTGGATACAGCCAAAGCGTTGAAGAAATGTGTTCAAAGAATATTAAAAATTTTACCTGAAATTGGTCCAATCGACATGATAATATTCACAGGTGATCTTACCGATTTTGGTAAAGAAAAAGAGTATTTACTGTTCCGCGAAATAGTTGAAGAACTAAATATTCCTTATCGTGCGATACCTGGAAATCATGATAATAAACTAGTCATGCAAAAAATTTTTTCAAATGAAGATTGGATGCCAAGAATGGGTCCAATAAATTGGGAGATAGATTTTGAGGATTTGAAAATAATAGCGCTCGATACTAGTATTATTGGAAAGTCACATGGGCACTTGGAAAATATTTCTTTAGATTTTTTAAAGTCTTGCCTTTCTTCTGCAAAAGAAAAACCAGTCCTTGTTGCTACCCACCATCCACCAATACTTACTGGAATAGAGAAAATGGACGTTCAAAACCTTCGTGATAGCATTGAATTTAACAAAATTTTGTCAGGATATAAGGGTAAATTGAAGTTAATTTGCGGCCATATACATCGCAATATAGTGGGGCAGTTTGGTGATGTAGTTTGTCAAATAGCTCCTGGCGTTTCGCATGCGGTTACTATGGACTTAAGAGAAGATGCACCGAACTGCTTAACCAAAGAGCCTGGAAGCTTTTTGTTACATGAAATACGAGGTGGAATTTTAAGCCATCAAATCTTGGTCGACCATTACGACGGACCATTTCTGTTCTATCCTGAACATTCAAAATAGAATTGCGTTAAGGTAATTTATTTATATACAAACTCTATAAACTATTAAGTTAGAAAGAATATCTATCAATGTTAGATCCTGTTACAGTCTTTCGTAAATATGAAAGCCTGAGATCAAGACTTCCCAGTTTTAATAGTCCGGCGACAACGATTGAAATTAATTCAATCTTGGAGATTGCGCGCGAAGTAGATGTATTCGTTTTTGATGCGTTCGGTGTATTAAATATAGGAGAAGCGCTAATACCTGGTGCCGACTTAGCAATAAAAGAATTGCGGAAATTGAATAAAAAAGTTCGTGTTCTAACCAATGCTGCAAGTTATGATAAAGTTGGATCTGAAAAAAAATTTTTTGACCTTGGCCTGTCTTTCAGCACAAATGAAATCATTACAAGTCGTGACGCAGCATTAGAAAATATTGCTTCAGGCTTATGGGGTGTAATTACTGCAGAAGCAGATAATCTTAATGATCTTGAAGCCGAATATATTCTTTTAACAGATATAGAAGAAGATTTTGACAAAGTGGATGGTTTTTTATTTCTCTCTACAAGTGAATGGAACTCAAAGAAACAACTTTTGCTTCAACATAGCGTCTTAAAAAATGATCGCCCAGTCATTATTGCAAATGCAGATCTAGTAGCACCTAGAGAAAATGGCTTCACATTAGAGCCAGGCTTTTACGGTCATGAATTAATAGACTTGGGAGCTTCTAAAGTAAAATTTTTTGGCAAACCGTATTCAGAAGTTTATCAGCTTTTGACCAAATCTTTGTCTGATGTACCAGGAAATAAAATTGCGATGTGTGGTGACTCATTACATACTGATATCTTAGGAGCAGCATCACAGGGTTGGAAAACTGTTCTTGTTACAAAAGATGGATTATTTTCTGGATTTGACACAAAGAGTTATTCTAAAGAATCCGGTATTTTCCCCAATTGGCGCTTAGATAGAATACATTCTTAAGCTTAATTCAAACCCATGGTTTAAGCACTATCTTTGGAGCTGCAACAGTGTTTGCCAGAAGATCTCGAAAACAATACTCACCTTCTGAAAGTGGGCGCTTCTCTATCCATTCTAGCAGACCTAGGCGCCCAGTAAATAATGCTTCAGCGGTATCTTTAAAATCCTGTGCTGTATATGTGTAGGTCCCAATGAAAGTTATTTCCTGAAGGGTAATTCTCCTAATATCAAGACCATCAGCATTATCGCCTAATCCAACATGTGCAATAATACCACCAGGAGACACAAGCTGTGATGCTACGGACCGAGTTGAAGCGAAGCCCACGGCGTCTATAACGATTGGAAATGAATTCTCTGTTTTTTCCACAATTTTGGCATCTATATGTTCGAGCAAATATTCTCTGCGCAAAGGGTTAAATTCTGAAATAGTCAGTTCAGTAATACCCATAGCCTTGAGCGCTAGTGCAGTTGCAAGACCAATCGCACCACCACCAATTACTAGAGCTTTTTTTTCCATATTAGCGTCAATTGCATTGGTAGCTAATTTGGCAGTATGCCAACCAACAGCCAAGGGCTCGACTAAGGCTGCTTTATCAAGAGAATAATCAGTTGGTACATTAACCAAATTTCTTTCAGGCATGGTCACATATTGTGCAAAAGCACCTTCCCTTGGAGGCATAGAAATAATTTGCCTGTCAGGACAAATGTTTTCTCTTCCAGTCCTACAAGCCGAACAGTTACCGCATGAAACTAGAGGGTTAATTGTGACCCGTTCACCATCTCGAGCACCCCCGCAAATAATTCCAGCTGCTTCATGGCCCAGTATAAGCGGAGCGGGACGTCTTTCATCATGACCTAAATACGCATGCATATCAGAGCCACAAATCCCCACTGCTTCGATCTTTATGAGAACGTTATCTTGACCCGGTCTTGGTTCGTTAACATCACAATAAGAAAGTAGCTTAGGGCCATTATAAACAAGTGCCTTCATTTTGAGGTAAACCCTCCATCAACCATAAGCACTTGGCCAGTAACATATCCTGACGCCTCAGAGCACAAAAATAATAAGGGACCATCAATGTCCTCTAGTCTTCCATTCCTTCCAATACAAGTTTGCATAGCATTTCGCTCAGCTCGCTCTGAGTCATCAAAAACTGCTTTTGTAAGTTCTGTAGGAAAGAAACCAGGCCCAATAGCATTAACGCAAATGCCGTCTCCTGACCATTCTTCTGCCATTGCCCTAGTTAACTGAACAATACCACCCTTCGACGCTCCATATGCCAAACCGCCGGGAAATGCTCTGGTAGATTGCAACGAAGCAAAATTTACTATACGACCCCAGCCCCTCTCTTTCATCACAGAGATTGCAGCCTGCGATAAGAAAAATGGTGCTGATAAATTAATTGCAAGGGTTTTGTCCCACCCCTCTGAAGTTACTTCATTAGCAGTTTGCCTTGGATTTAAGCCAGCTGCATGTACTAAAATATCGGGCATACCAAATTCCTTGGAGGCCTCAGATAAAAGGTTTTTGATTTTATCGCGTTGAGCAACATCTCCCACAACGAAAGAAAAACTATTCCCTATTTCTTTTCTTAGTTCTTCAAGTGCATCTCTTCTCCGGGCAACACCTATTACTTTTGCCCCCGCGGCTGATAAGACTATTGCAGCCCGTCGTCCAAGACCTGAACTTGCTCCTGTAACAAGTGCAACTTTGTTTTTAAGGTCAAAGAGCGAGTTTAAACTAACCATTTGCTGTTAAATCAAATTTTTCATCTGGAAAAAACTTAGCCAACCTAACATCGGCTGTCCTTGCATGACCTTCCATACCTTCGAGCCTTGAAATACGTGCCGTAGCTTCTGCTATAGGGCGGGCACCTTCTCGAGTTGCGCGTTGCCACGTAACAATTTTCATATATTTGTGAACACTTAGCCCACCTGTATAGTTAGCCGCTCCCGAAGTTGGCAGAACATGATTGGTACCCGATGCTTTATCTCCAAAAGCAACCGTCGTCTCTTCACCTAAAAATAAAGATCCATAACAGCTAAGATTTTCTAACCACCAGTCTAGATCTGCAGCCTGCACCGTTAAATGTTCAGGTGCATAGTCATCTGATGTTTGCGCCATTTCCTCACGGTTATCACAAAGAATTACTTCGGCGTAGTCTCGCCAAGCTGCAAATGCGTTTTCACGGTTCGTATCTGGCAAATCTTCTATCAATCCAGGAACAAGCTCCATAACTTTTTCAGCCAATGCTTGATCATCCGTTACGAGCCAAACAGGTGAATTATAGCCATGCTCTGCTTGTCCTACCAAATCAACAGCTACTATCATGGGATCAGCCGTCCCATCTGCTAGAATAAGACTATCCGTAGGACCAGCAATCATATCAATGCCAACGCGTCCGAACAACATGCGCTTTGCCTCCGCAACAAACTGATTACCTGGACCGACCAGAATATTTGCTTTTGGCAAACCAAACAGACCAAAAGTCATTGCTGCTATTCCTTGGACCCCGCCCATTGCGAGTATTTTATCAGCACCACAAATATGCGCGGCGTAAATTATCGCTGGAGCCACCCCAACACCGGGTCTAGGAGGAGAGCACGCTATAATATTTTCACAACCTGCAACTTTCGCTGTTGTGACCGTCATAATGGCACTCGCAATATGGCTATAACGACCGCCAGGAATATAACACCCTGCTGCATTCACTGGGATAGCTTTTTGCCCTGCTATTAGTCCCGGTACAACTTCAGTTTCAAAATTTGCAACAGTTGATTTTTGAGCTCTAGCAAATCTCTCAACATTGGAATGAGCAAATTCAATATCTTGCTTCATCTTGTCTGGAACTAATTCAGCTGCCGCCTCAATGGCGCTTTTAGAAAGAATAACTTCGCCGTCATATTTATCAAATTTAGATGCGTATTCTAATGCCTTTTCATCACCACCATTTTCAATATCGTGTAGAATATCTCTTACAATTTGCTGAGTCTTTGTATCATCACTACGTGAATGAAGAGGCGCTTTTTTCAAATATTTTATAGTCATAATTATATTCCTGCAGCTGCTTTAACTGCAGCTTCATTTTTGTTGTGTTGAATTGATCGGTAGAAGGCATAGCCAATTAGAGAAAAACCAATGCCACCTGTGATCAATTCAGGTACATGGAAAAGTGATTGTAAGAACATGATAACCGAAAGGGCAAATATGGAATAAAAAGCTCCATGCTCTAAGTAACGGAATTCAGCAAGAGTGCCACGTTCTACCAGCATTATGGTCATTGAACGAACATACATCGCACCAATACCTAAACCTATTGCGATTAGTAAAATGTTGGTTGTAAGTGCAAAAGCCCCAATAACTCCATCAAAAGAAAAACTAGCATCTAAAACTTCTAGATATAGGAAAGCACCCAATCCACCCCTGGCACCAAGTGAGCTTGTTGATCCAGCCATACCATCAAGATAAGACCCTAAACCATCGACCAGCATAAATACTAAAAGTCCAAAAAGTGCAGACATTAGAAAGGAAGCGTGCTTTGTTTCTGGTAAAAATTGGCAAATTCCAATTATCATACAAAGTACGATTACAATTTCAAAACCCCTTATTGAACCAAACTTACGCAAATTTCTCTCAAGTCCAACAAACCAATCCACCGATTTATCTTCATCAACAAAGAATTTTAGAGCAACCATCATTAAAAAGGTTCCCCCAAAAGCCGATATCGGACCATGGGCGTCTTCGATGATATGGGAATACTGGTCTGGATCTGAGAGAGCTAAATGCATAGCGGCAAATGGATTAATCCATGCGAAGATAGCGACAATAGCTAATGGAAAAATAATGCGCATGCCAAAAACGGCAATTAATATACCCCAGGTTAAAAACCTTTTTTGCCAAACAGGTGTCATTTCCACTAATTTATTGGCATTAACAATCGCATTATCGAAGGACAAAGCTATTTCCAAGGCTGCTAATATTCCTCCAATAATGAGAAACCCGATTAACCCAGACAAAGTGCCGGTTGTTACCCAACCCAACCAAGCTGATAAAGTTAATCCGATCACGGTAACTATTATTGGCCATTTCTGGTATGATAAAGCTGATCTAGTCATCCAAGCACCTTATGATCCAAACACCTGGTTAGGCAGCCAAAGGACAATTTGAGGGAAAATAAAAATGAGTATCAGTCCAATCAACTGAATTACCATGAACTGCATCATGCCCAAATATATGTCCTTTAGGTCCCAATTTGGAACGACGCCTTTTAGAAAGTATGCAGACAGGGCAACCGGTGGCGATAACCATGCAGTTTGTAGATTAACCGCAACTAGAATACCAAACCAAACCATCAAATCGTATTGGCTCAATCCATGAACATCTAATGACAAAACTGTGGGAAGTAGTATAGGCACCACAATTAGTACTATAGGCACCCACTCCAATGGCCATCCTAATAAGAAAATAAGGGCCATTATTAATATCAAAATAAGGTAAGGCGACATATCCATGCCTAACAGCATTTCAGTCATCATCTTGGGGGTACCAAGAGATGAAAATTCAGCACCAAAGAAATTTGAGGCTGCCACTAAAAACATAATTAATACCGTAATTTCTAGGGACTTAATCATGTTATCAAAGAAGCCAGGAATTGTGAATTTTCTATAAGCGAGGGAAAGAAGAATTGCCCCAAATGCACCCATTGCAGCAGCTTCGGCGGGAGTTGCAAAGCCTAGAAGAATTGATCCCAATGCAAAGGAAATCAAAATTGTAGGCGGCATTAAACCCGCAAAAAATTCATCCCATATATCTGAAAATTGAAAGCGCTCGTTTGCATCACTACGATAAATTGGTGCCGCCAGTGCTGCTAGAAATAGCATGAACGCCAACAAGATAAACGAAATTGTTCCGCTGCCAGCAATCCAATTCACATAAAGCAGATACCCATGGAAAATAATAGCCAATGGTAAAACTATTTTTAAAGCATTAATATTTCTGTAGGCTCGGTAAGCTAATAAAATAGTGGCTAAAAGAACAAGCAATCCTCCAAAAGGAACAACGCCCCCAAAAGTTCCACCAAGACCAAGACCGAAAACTCTACAAATTGTGAGCACCCCGATCGATATTAAAGCGACTTCTGCACCGTAAAAATCAGATGTCTTTGGCTGATCTGCTTCGGGTAGAATTGGACCAAGTTCAGGATTCAGCCAACAACGACCCAATGTATAAAACAGATATAGGGAGGCAAGTAATGCTCCAGGTATAAAAGCTCCACGAAATAGATCTAATGTTGAAACTTCCAGAACAGGGCCCATTACAATGAGCATGATCGATGGCGGAATTAAAATACCCAGCGTACCACCTGCGGTAATCGTACCCGCCGCAAGTTGAACATTATAACCAGATCTACTCATCGTTGCACCAGCCATAATACCTAGAAGTGTGACGGAGGCACCAACGATGCCAGTCGCTGCGGCGAAGATCGTAGAAACGATCAATACAGCAATATATAATGAACCTCGGACACGAGCCATGATCATCTGGATAGAGGCAAATAATCTCTCCATTAATCCAGCAGCCTCCATAACGATACCCATAAGTATAAACAGAGGAACTGCCATTAACTGATCATTGAGCATGGTTGAATTGGTATTTAGTGTCATCAAAAGCGTTGTGAGCTTAAAATTTGCACCCCAAATACCAAAAACAAAGGCTAAGAATATTAAAGTGAAGGAAATAGGGAAGCCGATAAAAATGACAAATATCATTGCAGCTAGCATTATTAGGCCAATTGTCGGTTTTGATAAACCAGGGCGTGAGGACATTATATCAGTAAACCATTCTCCACCTGGTGTAATATCTGGATAAAAGACCGCCATTACTAACCAAAAAAGTGCCACCAAATAAATCGGTAAGGCCATTACAAAATAACGTTCGCGCTCTTTACCCATTTTGTGGAAAGCCCGAAAGAGTTCAGGAAAACCTTGGAGAAGTAAAAGCAGTCCGCCAACAGGCATCGCCAAACGAGCGGGCCAGAGAAGCGGTTGCCAAGGACTGTCAAAGGCGGTTTCACCAGTTCGATATGCCAGTTCCCAGTACTGAGCCGCAATTATAGTAAAAAACAGCATTGAAGGAATGAAAAACGCTATGTAAAGCACTGCATCGACTGTGGCTTGTGTCTTATCAGACCAATTTCTGTATAAAAAATCAGCACGAATATGAACACCGCGCATCAAACCATAGCCTGCCGCACCCATGAACAGTACGCCTGAAATCATTCGACTTATATCATAAGCAAAAACAGTGGGACCTATACCAATTGCGCGTGCTGTTTCATCCCAACCATAGCTGGACATAATAGCAAAGGCATTCCTAGAAATAACTTCGAATACGACTACCCCAATTAATGGGACCATAAGTAAGCATAAAATTTTACCAGCCCAGTCATTTATAACGTCTATGGATCCAGTAATCGGTCGTTGCCAGGAAGTCATATCGTCGGGTGTTTCGCCAGGTTTTTCTTTCCTTCTCTCTGCAATCAACTCATCTGCAATTTCTAAGTCATTGGGATTCACATCATCAGCCATGTCCCATACTCCCTTTTCATCATCACCCTTATAATAGGGAGAAATTCTCTTTCAGGAAAATCCTATCGCATTTACCAAAAAAAGAAAGTTTGCGGAGCCTTTGATGGCTCCGCATAAATTTTAAGATACTATTTTAAAGTAGCCGCGTGCGCTCTACCCAAACCAGCATTTGATGTTTGTGCACCAGACCAGTAAGGCACCGCTATGTCAGCAAAATCTTTTTGTGACTGCCAAACCTCAGCAAAAAATTCGTTTTCTGCCGCTGCTTCTTCTAAAAGCTTTTTCGCCGCTGCCATATACTCGGTAAAGTAATCAGCAGGTGTATCTTCAAGAATAACACCATGGTTCTCTGTTAAATCTTTGAGTGCTTTACCGTTATTTAAAATACGATAAGAAAGTGATTTGGAAAGCGAAGCATTTGCAGCCACTTCCAATGCTTTCTTCTCACTCGCTGATAAACTATCATAAACGTCACCGTTTAAATAAAAGTCAGCGTTCACTGTTACCTGGTGAAGACCTTGCAAGTAGTAATGCTTCAGCACTTTTTGAAAACCAAATACTGAATCTGGCTTAGGACAACACCACTCTGCAGCGTCAATCGCACCTTTCTCAAGAGCTGGAAGAATATCTGCACCACCCATAGCGACAGCAGCTACGCCAATCTCATTATAGGCCGCACCAACCATACCTGGAGGAGCACGGAAACGTAATTTTCTAAAATCATCCATGGACTCGATTTTACTCGGAAACCAACCGAGTGCCTCTGGACCAACTGGCTGCAATAAGAAACCTTTAACATTCACACCCATTTCATCCCAAAGACGGTCATAAAGCTCCTTACCACCACCATACTGGAACCAAGATAAAAATGCGATGTTATCGATGCCAACTCCAGCACCAGCAATTGGCGCTCCAAATAAGTTTGCTGCAGGATGCTTGCCGCCCCAATAATGGGTCCAAGCAAAGCCTGCTTCAACGAGACCAGCATCAACAGCGTCTAAAATGTCACGCGGCCCAACCACTGCTCCTGCTGGCAAGATCTCTATCCGAACTGAACCGTTTGTTAATTGCTCAACATCGTTTGCAAAATCTTCAACCATACGCACTTCATCACCTGAAGTTGGAAGTACTGATTGTAGCCGAATGACGGTTTCTGCTGCAGCAGCAGACGCCATTATTGCGAGGGACGCAGCCCCCACAGTTAAAGTTTTTAAATTGAACATGTTCTTCCTCCCATAGTTCATTGCCTCCAGTGTCTATTTATAAGCCGCCAAGCCGAAGGCTTTACTTGGCTCTTGTCAAAGATGCAAAAGCACCCTTATTCAAATTTAAAATTGGCTATCATGCCTCCTTCAAAATTAAATTACTCGCTTTTTCGCCAATCATTATAGCTGGCGCATTAGTGTTCCCACTCGTTATTCTTGGCATAATAGATGCGTCGGCAACGCGCAGACCCTCTATGCCCTTCACTTTTAGATTTGGCGTGACGACGGCCATTTCATCAGTGCCCATCTTACATGTCCCTGTTGGATGATAAATCGTTACCGCTGTCCGGCGTATCCAATCCAACGTTGCGTCGTCATCGTTGATAGCAACCTCTGGACCTGGTGAATACTCGCCGGTTAAATGCGATTTCAAAGGTTGGCAGTCAGCTATTTTTCTTGCAATTTTGACGCCCTTTACGATTGTTTTGCAATCTGTATCAGTAGATAAATAATTTGGATGAATTTCTGGAGAGTCCATATAATTGGGCGATCTCAATTTTAAATGACCAGCACTTTCAGGACGGAGTTGTAATACGGAAGCTGTGAAGGCAGAAAAATTATGTGTTAGTTTAGATGGCATATCAGCGCTGAACGGCTGAATATGGAACTGGATATCCGGGGTTTCTAGGTGAGCTTCAGTTTTGAGAAAAGCAGTCCCTAAACTGGCAGCCATTGTCATCGGCCCCCTCTGAGTAAGGATATACTGCAACCCAATTAAAGCCTGCTTGAAATAATTACTGGTCTCCACATTTATTGTGCTCAAATCAGTTTTAAAAATTGGGCGTGCCTGGAGATGATCCTGCAAATTCTCACCCACACCTTTAAGATTACTTTTAACTTCTATTCCAAGTCTTTGAAGTTCAGCTCCTGGCCCAATACCCGATAGCATCAAAATTTGTGGAGAACCTATAGACCCTGCCGATAAAATAATTTCTCGCCTTGCCGAAATTGAACTTACATTTTTCTTAATTGAAACTTCGACCGACTTAGCTCGACCATCCTGAATATTTATTTTCTGCACATGTGAATTAGTCACCACAGAAAGATTTTGTCTTCCTTTGATCGGATAAAGATATGCTGCGGCTGACGAACATCTTCGCCCCCCTCTCATTGTAAGTTGAAAATGACCAACACCTTCTTGGTCACTTCCATTGTAATCAGGGTTACGTCGATACCCAGCATTTACAGCGGCATCCACCCATAGGTCTACAATATCACGTTTCAACCGAGCAGGCTGAACCGAAAGTGGACCATCACTTCCCCTCAATCCTGTGTCGTCCGAGCCTGACCATTTCTCAGATTTTTTAAAGAAAGGCAGAACATCTTCCCAAGACCAACCAGAACAACCAAGCTGTGCCCAAACATCAAAATCTTGAGGTTGCCCACGTACATATAGAAGGCCGTTCAGCGAGCTTGAACCACCCAAAACTCTACCCCTGGGCCACGGAATCGACCTGCCTGCAATACCGGAATCATTTTCTGTTTCATAACACCAATCATAGGCTGGATTACCCATTGTTTTGTAATAACCAACAGGTACATGTATCCAAGGGTTCCAGTCAGACGGCCCAGCCTCGAGCAAACCGACTGTATACTGACCACACTCAGAAAGACGATTAGCCAATGCGCAACCAGCCGAGCCAGCGCCAACAATCACGTAATCAAACTCCATAAACCCCCGAATATCAAAAAATGAGACTTTTTTTCTCGATTATTGCGAATAATTACGTTACAACGAATCTTGAGGAAAGCAACCGTTTTATTTGGAACTGAAAATGAAGACCGATGATCGAATAGCCACTAATCTCAGAACGCTTATGATTTTGGAGGTGCTCGGCAAAAATAATAAGGCCATGACGGCAACTGAAATTAATGCCTCACTGGGGTTGCCGAAGCAAACTGTGCATCGGCTGTGTGCTACTCTTGAAAAAGAAAACTTTTTGGCACGCCAGGGTAACTCAAAGAAATATTTACCCGCACGGCGATTGAGAGACCTCGGCGCTGGATTACTATATTCATCAAGAGATCATATAATACGTCGGCAAATATTAAAAACAGTAGCTGAACAAGTTAAAGAGACAGTAAACTTCGCTGTCCCAGAAGATAATGGGATGAGCTATGTAGATCGTGTTGAAACAGATTGGGCATTCAGAATTCAATTACCAATCGGCACAAACGTTCCATTTCATTGCACAGCAAGCGGAAAATGTTTTCTATCAAGTTTAAACAAACGAGAACGAAATGGAATTTTATCTTCGCTAAAACTTGAGGCACTTACAGAAAAAACTCATGTGACTATCGAAGCTCTAATGCAGGAACTAAATCAAATAAAAAAACAAGGATATGCGTTAGACAGAGAGGAATTTATGGAAGGCATGATTGCCATCGCTGTTCCAATAAAAGATAAAGAAGATCGTTTCATAGGGGCATTGGCATTTCATGGCCCAACCCAGCGCATCTCAATCGAAAATGCAATCGCAAGAAAAGAAATACTACTAAATGCCTCTCAGAAATTGCGAGAACATTTGTTTTAAACTTCTACTTTGGCTGCCGCCTCATCAAACTCACTTACTGCTTTGACAGTTAACTCCGCACTTAGTAGTTCGTCCGCAATGGCAGGAGATATCGTAAAATACAGATGCCCTTGTGCTGCAAGTGTCATCATTTGTTCAACAGAACGAATGGAAGCTACAAGAATTTTACACCGGTTGGTAGAATGCCTTTCCAAATCTTTCATTAGAGACATATGATCGTAAGCGTCCAACCCAGCTTCTTCCATACGACCAAAGTATGGTGCTATATAATCAGCCTTTATGGCATCTGCTGTAATGTATTGTTTAGAATGATAGCATGCTGTCATCAAGATAGAGAGCCCACGCCTTTTCATTTCTGGCACTAATTTTACACCTTCTTTAGTCAAAGGAACTTTAACTACAAAGTTAAAATTAAAATTTTGCGCTTCCTCTTTTCGCTGCGCTGCAAAACTAATTGCCGTTTCATCGCAACTTGGCAGCTGAATATGGAACTCTTTTACGTTGAGTTTTTCAGCCAAGGCCATTTTTGAGGACCAATTTATACTCGGATAAAATAAACCAGCTCGTTCTGCCAAAATAGGATTTGTTGTAATACCATAGAAAAGACCAGAAGGCATCCATTCCTTCCACGATTCAACATCAAAAGAGTCCAAGTATAATTTCACGTAAAAACTTCCAAAAAATATCTAAATCTATGAACTTTACCGAATAACGATAATTAATTTAGTCATGTTTCTCAAGCACCCGAGAAAACGAATCTTTAAAGTCGATCTTGAACCTTCTCTATGCAATTTTATATCGTTGATAAGGAAATAGGCGTGAAAGTTTATTGCGACTTATCAAACGCCTTTTAATTGCAATTTTTATTATCATGTTTCTGATTTAAAGATGAAAATAAACTGGCATTCTGTGTACTCACAAATACTTCAAACTCTTCTGTTGCCTGTTCTCTTGTTTCAGGGGTGGAAGTTGAGGAAAAATATAATTCAACTGCCAGAAGCAACTGGAGACCGGCGGGGGAGTATTGGAAAAGGAAATAATCTCAGACTGATTTTTTTAGGGGATTCTTCGGCATGTGGTGTTGGTGTTTCTCATCTAGACCAGGCACTATCTGGCAAACTCCTTAATATTTTAAGTCAGAAATATTCATGTGTTTGGCAAGTTTTTGGCAGAAGTAAATTAATGACTTCAGAGCTTACTACGTTAATTTCGAAGGAGGAAAAAAGAAAGTTCGACATAGCAATAGTGTGCATTGGCATGAACGATATTACAGATGGGAAAAGTGTCGAAACCTGGATGCGTGATATTTTAAAATTGCGCACAATAATAATAAAAAAATATGATATTTCAGAGATAATATTCTCTGGAATTCCACCTATTCGTAAATTAACCCAAGTCCCCCATCCACTATTACACATACTCTGTCTTAAAGCATATATTTTTGAAAAAGCTCTACAGGAATTTTGTGAAAACAACGAAGAATGCTGCTTTATCGATATTGATTTGCCAGTATCGAGCCAAACAATGGCAATCGATGGCTTTCACCCTAACGAAGTTTTCTACAGTGCTTGGGCTGAACGCATTAGTAAGTCTATACTTAAATAAACTTAAAACATGTGCAGATTAGTAATTTAAGACTATCTACATATTTTATATTAGTAGATCCATTATCAGCAAGCCACAGCTTATGTAGACTTTCAAAGTTACATTACTGCTCTATTTTGCATTTATGCGAGGAAAGCAATGGTTCTTAAATTAAACTCTATACGAAAATCATACGGCACTAACGAAGGCAAAGTGTTAGTTCTAAATGATGTAAGCTTAACTCTTTTCGCAGGCGAAACACTCGCGCTGAGAGGTGAATCCGGTAGTGGGAAAAGTACCCTTTTGCACATTGCCGGCGCATTAGAGTTACCCGACGAAGGCCACGTAGAAATAGGTGGCAAAGAGTTATCCAAAATGGATGATACTGGAAGAGCAGCCGTCAGGCGCAAAGACATCGCAATAGTATTTCAACACTTTAATCTAATTCCATCTTTGAATGTTGCTGCAAACATCAATTTCCAAGCAAATTTGTCAGGGCCAGTAGACAAAATTAAATTAGAAAAAATTGTGTCTTCTCTTGGTTTATCCGACCAAATGGGAAAATATCCGGAAGCATTGTCTGGCGGACAACAACAAAGAGTTGCGATTGCTCGAGCATTAGTAACAGAGCCTAAACTTTTATTGGCCGATGAACCAACTGGAAACTTAGACGAACAAAGTTCGCAATCTGTGCTTGAGCAAATGCTAACGTTGGTAGCAGAAACTAACACTGCCTTGATGGTTGTAACTCACTCCAGAAATGTTGCAGCTAGAATGGATAAAGAGCTCCAATTAATAGGAGGACGGCTGAAGTGATAGTTTCATGCCTTTTTACGCTTCTATCACATTGGTATAGGAATCCGTTACAAATATTTGCTTATCTTTCAGGTGTTGCGCTGGCTACTGCACTGTGGTCAGGAGTGCAGGCAATTAATCATGAAGCGAAGGTCAGCTATAGAGCTGCTGCACAGACTTTGGGCGAAGGTCAGTACAACTTAATTCGGCCCAAGCAAGATGAGACCATTTCAGTTCTCGATTATGTTAACCTCAGAAAATCAGGGTGGTTAGTATCTCCAGTAGTTGATGGGTCTTTTGATAACGTGCGATTATTGGGCATGGATCCATTAACGTTACCATCATCTTTTTTGTTTGCTAATGCTAATCTTACTAGTTCCATTAGCGGAAATGATTTTTTCGAATTACTAATGACCAATGAAAATACTTCAAAAAACTTCGGGCCAAATGTTAAAGTAATAATTGATAAAAATGTTGCACCGGGTATGGCGGTCGGCGATATAAGTTTAGTTCAAAGATTACTTAACAAAAATAACATTAGCTACCTTATTGTTAACCCTATACAACCTTTAGAACAAACAGAATTAGAAGAAATAGCGCCTCATTTAGCAATAATTAATACTGAGCAAATGACCGATATCTCGCAGCTCACTGATAGTTTTCATTTAAACTTGTCAGCATTTGGTTTGCTCAGCTTTGCAGTAGGTCTGTTTATTGTACATAGTACGATTGGCCTTGCTTTTGAGCAGCGACGGGCCATGATGCGTTCAATGAGATCTATGGGAGTATCACTACGAACACTGATTATCTCCGTTACAACTGAAATGATGATTTTAGCAATGATTGGTGCAGTCTTCGGGATCGTTTTAGGCTACTTAATCGCTGGTCTTTTACTACCAGATGTTGCAGCGACCTTACGAGGCCTATACGGCGCAAATATTGCTGGAACACTACAATTAAGACCAGCTTGGTGGCTATCAGGTTTGATAATTGCATTGCTCGGAACTAGTTTAGCAATGTCATCCCAAATTTGGCAGATAACTAAACTACCCATTTTAGCTAGTGCAAAACCCAGGGCTTGGATGGTTGTTACCACTTCATATTTTACCTTGCAGATGAAGGCCTCTGTAGTATTACTCACTCTGGGCTCAATCTCTGCAATACTATTTGATGGATTAGTAGCCGGCTTTGCATTACTGGGTGCCCTACTTATTGCGGCTGCAATAGCACTACCGGCATTTTTAGCATGGTCCCTGAGAAAACTTCAAAGCTATGCCAACACTCCATTGTGGGACTGGTTCTGGGCTGACACACGACAGCAATTACCAGGTTTAAGTCTTGCGTTGATGGCCTTGTTACTTGCTGTATCGGCTAACATCGGGGTTTCAACTATGGTTTCAAGTTTCAGATTAACGTTTATCAGTTTTTTGGATCAACGTCTTGCACCAGAACTTTTTTTACAGGTAGCTAGTAAAGATCAAAGCTCCGAATTAAACACCTTTCTTTCTGAGCGTGATATTGAAGTTTTGCCATTAATGTCCGTTGAAACAGTAATATCTAAGCAGCCAGCTGAGCTCTTTGGCATCAAAATTGGGGATACTTATAGAGAGAATTGGCGTTTTCTCGATGCAGTTGAAAATCCATGGGACATAGTGCAGTTGGGTAAAGCTATCATAGTTAATGAGCAATTTGCGCGCCGAGCAAATCTTTGGGTGAGTGATCGGGTTAATATTAATCCAAATTTTTCGCTACCGATTGCTGCTATTGTTGGAGACTATGGGAACCCTAAAGGCCAAGTCATAATTAATGAAGAATTATTCAGTAATTTATTTCCCCAACTATATCCGGCCCGTTTTGGTATTCGGACAGATAACCCGGCTGAGCTACAGTCTCAAATAATAAATCAAATCGGTATCGATAAAAATTCGATTATAGATCAAAAATCTCTAAAAGCATTTTCAATGGAAGTTTTTGAGAGAACATTTCTTGTTACCTCTGCCTTAAATGTTCTAACACTTGGAGTAGCCAGCTTCGCCATTTTAATGAGCTTACTCACCTTGGCTGACAGACGGATCCCACAGCTTTCCCCAGTTTGGGCATTGGGACTTACACGGTCACAATTAGGAAAACTAGAGCTTGTCCGTGCAGTCTTACTCGCTTTATTCGTGGTTATTTTCTCTATACCAACAGGTTTGGTGCTCGCTTGGGTGCTGTTGAATGTGATCAACGTAAAAGCTTTCGGCTGGCAATTACCAATGTTTCTATTCCCATTTGAATACCTTAAACTTGGCTTATACGCGGTATGTGCTGCGTTTCTAGCGGCGACATGGCCCAGCCTAAGACTAATAAAAACGCCTCCAAGCGATTTATTGAAGGTATTTGCCAGTGAACGTTAAGCTTCTAATTTTATTAGTTTTTTTACCATGTAATTTAATAGCCCAAAGTTTTTCAGGTCTAGGAAGTACAGCGGAAGGTTTTACTAACCCTATACCGAATAAAAGTTTTAACTTTCCTTTGGACCATGGATCACACAACGAGTATAGAGTGGAGTGGTGGTACCTCACGGCAAATTTAATAGGTGAGGACGGAACACCTTATGGTATCCAATGGACCCTTTTTCGCACAGCGCGCTCACCAACTGAAGGAAATAGTTGGCTTTCTAATCAGATATGGTTCGCCCATGCAGCGGTAACCACACCCAGCGAGCATTTCACCACAGAACGGTTTGCCCGAGGCGGAATTGGTCAAGCTGGCGTCAACGCTGAACCTTTTGAGGCTTGGATTGATGAATGGTCATTGCGTGGAGAGGATTTTGACGAATTAAGTTTAAAAGCCACGGGATCAAATTTTTCCTACCGCATGTCTTTAGAAGCAAACGGACCAATAGTTTTTCATGGTGATAAAGGCTACTCAATAAAGTCGTCTGAGGGACAAGCAAGTTATTACTACTCTCAACCTTTCTTTAAGATAAAAGGCACTCTCACGCTTCCAGAAGGGGCTATTAATGTATCGGGGAGTGCATGGCTGGACCGTGAATGGTCGTCTCAACCTCTATCTGAAAATCAATTAGGGTGGGATTGGTTTTCACTTTCGTTTGACGACGGAGCTAAATTAATGGGCTTTCAACTTCGTCAGACTGATGGTTCAACTTTCAGTTCCTCATCTTGGATTGAGCCAGACGGTTCATTAACCTCATATGGAAACATGGAATTTATTGCTAGGCCACTTAATTTACATACTGTTGGAGAAAAAAAACTTCCAACTCACTGGCGTTTGTTACTCGAGGATAAAAATGTTGATGTAACAGTCAAGGCAATCAACCCAAATGCTTGGATGAACCTGTCAATCCCCTACTGGGAAGGCCCTGTAGATATTTCCGGCAGTCATTCGGGAAGAGGGTATTTGGAAATGACGGGTTACTAGAAATGCAAACATGAGCTATTCTACAATTTGAGTTATTAACGGAAAACCCACCTTCCATCATTTTCTGAACTTTCTTGGCAAGCAGAAATAAACCACATCCCATTCAAACCAGACTGTAATCCTGGTAAATTTTCGCCACTGTTTATACCAATAATTGTATCGGCAATTTCACTGTAAAGGTTGGCAAAACCCTCAAGATAACCTTCTGGATGTCCCGGCGGAATCCGTGTGCCCGCATCACTGCCATAACCCCTTGTCAGAATTTTACTTGGCTCGCCGAAGATAGATAAACGCATCTGATTTGGATTTTCTTGCCTCCACTCCAAGCCGCCTTTATCACCATAAACTCTGATGCGAAGGTCATTTTCATGACCAACAGCTACTTGACTAGTCCAGATTTGAGCCTTTACGCCATCTTGTAAACGAGCGCGAATGTGTGCATTATCATCCACCTTGCGGCCAGTAACGAAACTATGAAGCTCAGCTGAAATGGCCTCCGTCTTCAATCCAGTTACGAACTCTACTAAGTTAAAGGCATGAGTACCAATATCACCGATTGATCCTGCACCGGACTGTTTCGGATCTGTGCGCCAATCTGCTTGACGGTTTGAAGTTTCATTGGTTAGCCAATCTTGAACATATTCGCTTTGCACCATACGAATTTGACCGAGAGCACCTTCCTTAACTAATTTTTGAGCCTGCCTAATTAAAGGGTAAGCAGTATAATTATGTGTTAAAAAAAATCTTGCTTCGGATTTTTCTACAGACTCAGAAATTTGATTGGCCTGTTCCATTGTAGCGGCTAGTGGTTTGTCACAAATCACATGTATACCAGCATTCAAAAACGCTACCACTGGGGCAGAATGAACATTATTGGGCGTAACAATAGAAACAGCATCTATACCATCTTCGAGGGATGCCTCAACCTTAGCCATTTCTTCAAAAGATGAATAAGAGCGGAGCAAACCAATCTCATCAGCCGACACTTTCGCTCGCTCTTTATTTGAGGATAAGGCGCCAGACACCAATTCCCATCGGTCGTCCATTCGGGCTGCAATGCGATGCACACCACCTATAAATGCACCTTGACCACCACCGACCATACCAAGTTTCAGTTTTTTCATAATCCTAGCATCCGCTTGATTTGTGAACTATTGCGTTCTCCACCAGCAAAATCATCAAACGCTTTATCTGTCACATCGATTAAATGGGATTTGATAAAAGGTGCGCCTTCTGCTGCTCCTTGCTCTGGAGATTTTAGACAACATTCCCACTCCAAAACAGCCCAACTATCATACCCATACTGAGTAAGTTTAGAAAATATGCCCGCAAAGTCCACTTGTCCATCACCAAGACTTCGAAAACGCCCAGCCCGACTCATCCAGTTCTGGTAACCAGAATAAACACCCTGCCTCCCATCTGGATTAAACTCTGCATCCTTCACGTGAAAAGCATTTATTCGCTCGTGATAGAGGTCTATAAAGGCCAGATAATCAAGCTGTTGCAGTAGAAAATGGCTTGGGTCGTAATTTATTTTTGCAGCAGTATGTTCTCCCACACTATCAAGAAACATCTCCCAAGTTGCCCCATCAAATACGTCCTCTCCAGGGTGAATTTCAAAACCTAGATCTTGTCCATGATCTGAATAATGTTGCAGTATTGGGAGCCAACGCCGACCCAATTCATCAAATGCTTCCTCGATCAGACCTTCCGGTCTCTGTGGCCAAGGATACAAAAATGGAAATGCTAAGGACCCTGTGAAGCCGACCATATGCTTTAATCCTAGGCGTTCGGATGCGATTGCTGATTTCTTAAGTTGATCAATCGCCCATTCAGTTCGGGCATTTGGATTGCCACGGAACTCTTCTGGAGCAAAGACGTCAAACGATTCATTGTAAGCTGGAGAAACCGCTAATAACTGCCCTTGGAGATGTACCGAAAGCTCAGTAATTTCGACACCTGCATTCTCACAAATGCCTTTAACCTCATCAATGTATGTATCACTGGATACTGCTAACTCAAGATCAAATACACGCTTGTCTATTGTTGGAATTTGTACACCCTTATATCCAAGCCCAGCAGCCCATCTAGTTATATTCTCGAGCGAGTCAAAAGGTGCTTTATCCCCTATAAACTGCGCTAAAAATATTGCAGGTCCCTTGATTTGAGATGCCATTTTAATTCCCCCCAATAATTATACAACGGCTAGGCCAACAGCCCATTAGCTTCTTGAACGCCGAGAAATTCTGGACGGTTACAAGTAGTTTCAATTTCAATAAATTTTTGTTCTTCACCTGAACGCAAGATAGATGTCATAACATCAACCACATGAAGTGAAAATTCTAGCGAACACCGATGATCTCGATCTGTTTTTATAGCTTGAGCCATATCCGCTAGGCCAGCACAACGATAGTTTGCAATTGGCGTCCCTTTCCCATCTTCGTCGTTGGGAATGCCCAAGGGATGTTTCCAGCCCTCAGCATTAACAAACGCTGACTTCTGAGTCATGCGTATTTCTCCACCGAAAAAGTTTGGATCTGGAATATGTAAAGTTCCTTTTTGGCCATATAATTCAATATTAGTATGACTGTGCTCCCAGACGTCCCAACTAGCGCAATATGTAATCTGAGCGCCATTATGGAACTGCAGAATTGAATGACTTGTCGTGGGAGTTTCAACTTTTATTTTTTCTCCAAACCTTGGCTCTGAGGTAATAGTCCTATAATCTGAGCCTTGCGAACTCATTGCACATACTCTCGCAACCGGTCCAAGAAGCTGAACCAAATTTGAAATATAGTAAGGACCTAAATCGAGGATAGGTCCTCCCCCAGGTTGGAAAAAGAAATCTGGGTTTGGATGCCACATTTCCATTCCTGGACCCTGAACGAAACATGTGCCTGAAGATATGTGACCGATAGCGTCTTCATCAATTAGTCTTCTCGCAAGTTGATGCGCACCACCTAAAAAAGTATCCGGAGCAGATCCCACTCGCAATCCTTTTTGATTAGCAATATTTGCGAGCTCTTTTCCATCTTCTAAGTTTAAAACAAATGGTTTCTCCGAATATACATGCTTACCGGCGTCCAATACTTTCCTCGATACTTCAAAATGGGTAGCCGGTATTGTCAAATTCACAACTATGTCAATGTCATCTGCCTGAAGTAATTCATTAACTGTTTCTGCTCTGACACCGAATTCTGCCGCTAAATTCTCGGCAGACGCCATGTTTATGTCCGCACAAGCACGCATTTCAATTGCGTTAAACAACGGGGCAAGCCTCATGTAAGCAATAGAAATATTGCCACAACCGATAACACCAACTCCAAGTTTTCCCAAAACATTTCCCCCTAAAATTTGCGCATAGTTTCTATTGCTCGGCTAGCAAAGCGCTCAATATCCGACGGATTGTCATGTTCCATTATAAATATATCAACCCCGGCATTACAAAGAGCCACATAATTTTTCTTCCAGTCAATTGTTCCATATCCTGGATCAGCCCAACCATCTTCGTCAGTGCATTGGCCTTCAGGAGCTAAATCTTTTACATGCGCCGTAGTGATACGATCGGAATATTTTGAAATCCACTCAAGTGGATCGGCATGACCTCGCACGACCCAAGCTACATCGATCTCCCAATCAATTGAAGGCGCGTATTCAAGGATTAACTCCATTGGGAGTTTATCACCATCGATAGGTTCAAATTCCCAGTGATGGTTGTGCCAACCGAAGGATAAGCCCGCATCGTTCACACGTTTACAAACTTCTTCCAATCGTTTTGCTAAAGAAATCCAGTTCTTACTATCTGTTCCATTTCTCCAAAAATCTTCTGGAGCAGGGCAAAATACTCGAGACATTCCTAAAAATTTTGCAGTTTTAATTGTTTTATCAAAATCTTTTTCAAAGGCATCAATTGGGAAAAAATGGCCGGTGGGCATAGTCAGCTCGTTTTTATCCAGCATGCTTTTTGTTTTTTCTACATCCTCGTATGCTGCACCAAAACCTTCAACTTGGGTGTACCCCAAGACCCCTAGCAACTGATATATATTCTCCCATGGAGCAAAATTTCTAGCTGAATAAAGTTGAAAAGAAATATCCATATTTATATCCCAAAATGATAACTTGATTAGACTCTTAGGTCTGTATTCGCATCAAATAAATGTGCATTAACGGGTTCAAAACCGATAGGCAAAATATCTCCTGCACTAAGTTTAAACTGGCCATCTAAACGCACCCAAAATAGATGCTCTTTTACTTTAACGCGCGCCAGTGTATCCGAACCAAGTGGCTCAACCATTTCAACTGTTCCTTCATAAGATACACTGCACTTTGAAGCCCCGGCTCCGCCTTCAATATGCTCTGGCCGAATGCCAAGCCCAACTTTACCACTAAAATCTTTTTTAATAGTTTTATATCCCTTTAGCGAAAAAGAACTTAGGCTCGATTTAAATTTTCCTTTATCGACCGTACCAGTAATGAAATTCATAGTAGGTGAGCCAATAAATTCTGCTACATACCTATGCGTAGGACGATTATAAATTTCATTTGGACTATCTAACTGCATAATATAGCCGTCTTTCATTATAGCTATCCGGTCTGCTAATGTCATCGCCTCGGTTTGATCGTGGGTCACATAGATCATTGTATTATTAAGTTTTTGGTGGAGCTGTTTTATTTCTACTCTCAGATCAGCTCTCAGTTTTGCATCTAAATTTGACAAAGGTTCATCGAACAAAAACACTTCTACGTCGCGAACGAGCGCACGTCCAATTGCAACTCTTTGCCGTTGACCACCAGATAATTCAGCAGGCTTTCGTTTAAGTAATGGTTCTATCTGAAGTATTTCAGCGGCACGTGCGACCCTACTTTTAATTTCATCTCTTGGTAACTTTGCATTTTTCAAACCGAATGAAAGATTACCCTCAACAGTCATTTGTGGGTATAGTGCATATGATTGGAAAACCATGCCAATTCCACGTTCTGAAGGCTCTGCCCAGGTTACGTTTTGGCCATTTATAAATATCTGCCCATCAGAAATTTCTAGCAATCCAGCAATACTATTCAGAAGCGTTGATTTTCCGCAGCCAGAGGAGCCTAGTAAGACCAGAAATTCGCCATTATTAATCCCTAAGTTTAGGTTTTCCAAAACCTTAAGATTGCCAAAACGAAGATCTAAGTTTTTAATCTCTACTGAGTAACTCATTGTATATTAACCTTTTACAGCACCTGCGGCGATACCGCGTACAAATAATTTTCCTGAAATGAAATAGATTGAAAGTGGAACGAGAGCTGTCAAAATAGTTGCAGCCATATTTACATTATATTCTCTGACTCCAGTTGTAGAGTTAACAATACTATTCAGTTGAGCTGTCATTGGGTACGCTTCTGGGCCGGTAAAGACGACACCAAACAAGAAATCATTCCAAATACCAGTAATTTGCAATATTGCAGCGACCGTGAAAATAGGCATGGACATTGGCAGCATTACGCGAAAGAGGATACTCCAAAAGCCAGCGCCATCTACACGTGCAGCTTTGAACAATTCTTCCGGCAATGAAGAAAAATAATTCCTGAATAATAATGTTAAAATCGGCATTCCAAAAATAGTGTGAACGATTACTAAACCCGTCAGTGTCCCGTAAATCCCCATCTCGCGAAGCATAATCACAATTGGATAGATCATTACTTGGTAGGGTATAAACGCTCCAAAAATAAGAATTGTAAAAAATATATTTGCACCTCGGAAACGCCAGTTGGCTAGAGCATATCCGTTTACTGAAGCGATCGCGATTGATATTATTACAGACGGGACTGTAATAATAACCGAATTCCAGAAACCTGAGCTAAGTCCTTGGCATTTTAAACCCGTACAAGCTTCTGCCCATGCTTTCACCCAAGGTTCAAATGTAATCTCCATGGGTGGAGAAAAAATATTACCCATTCGGATTTCTGGCATGCCCTTTAATGAGGTCATAACCATAACGTACAAAGGCACCGCGTAATAGAGACCTATAACGAGTAGAGTGCCGTAAAGAAAAATGTTGCGTCGAGACAGAACACGCTTGGGCTTCGGTCCTCTGGGATTATTAGTTATATTGCCAATATTAGACACTCTTTTTGGTTCCTCCAAATTCAAGGATCGCCCAAGGAATAACAACTATTACTACCGTCAGGAGCATCATGGTCGAGGCAGCAAACCCCTGACCCAAATTTTGGGCAGTAAACATTGCATCGTACACATATTTAGCGGGAACTTCTGTTGAAATGCCGGGGCCACCACTTGTCTGAGCAACTATCAAATCGTAAACTTTTACGATACCCGCCGTTACGATCACTAAGGTCGTGATAAATACCGGCCGCATCATTGGTATGATAATTAAAATATAAGTTTTCCATGTCGGAATACCATCTATCCTGGCAGCTTTCCATATTTCTTGGTCAATGCCACGAAGACCCGCCAACATCAGAACCATAACCAATCCACTTCCCTGCCAGAGCCCAGCAATTAACACTCCAAAAATAGCAATTTCTGAATTATAAAGAGGATTAAATTCAAAACTTTCCCACCCCAAATCTCTAACAATTCTTTCAAGACCAAACTCTGGATTTAGAATCCATTGCCAAACTAAACCCGTAACAACAAAACTCATTGCATATGGATAAAGAATAACAGTACGGAAAGTATTTTCGAAACGAACTTTTTGGTCGATTAGGGCTGCAAGAATGAAACCAATTAAGAACATTAGTATCAACATACAAATGCCATAAATAGCCAAGTTTTCTATTGCAACTAGCCATTTTTTTGTATTCCACAAGCGGTCATACTGAGCAAAACCAACCCATTTTAGTTTGGGTAATAATCCTGATTTGGTAAAACTGTATGTCACAGTCCACGCAGTGCCACCGACGAAAACAAAAAGCGCCGTAAGTATCATCGGAATGGCAGCTATTTTTGCTGTTTTGTTTCGAAACAAAAAATTCGGTCGCCCAGAGGCCATTCGGATCACCGTAATAAAGAAGTTTTATAAAGCAAGCCAGCTTAAGGCAACTTAAGCTGGCTTAGATTTTTTATCAATCTGCGTTAGCAATAATGTCTACAAATTGTTTCTGTGCATCTGCTGCACTCATACTTGGATCAGTGAAGAATTGTCCAAATAAATCATTAATTTGCGAGTTAGTGTCTGGCGTAACTAGCATATTTGTATCTGGCAACAGCGCTCCATCTGCTAGGAGACCAAGGCCCTTTTGCATACAATCGTTAGCCGCAGAAAGATCAATGTCACCTCTCACTGGAAGCGAGCCCTTCTTTAGATTAAAGGCAACTTGCGTATCAGGCTTAAGCATCAAAGTCGCTAATTCAGTCTGTGCTTTGATTTGCGCTGCATCCTTCAGAACAGGAAAGTAAAATGCGTCGCCACCTGTTGATAGTCTAGGATTTGAACCAAGACCCGGTAAGCAGCTATAATCTTTGCCTGCAACTGATCCTGCAACTGAGAATTCGCCTTGCGCCCAGTCTCCCATAATCTGACCACCAGCCTTACCTGTAATAACTAGATTTGTGGCGTCGTTCCAGTTTTGAACTGTTGAGTTAGCTGCCATTTCTCGAGCGTCTGAAGCTGCCTTGAAAACCTTTGCAACATCCGCTCCACCTGCAACCGCTGTATCTTTATCGCCATAAACAGACATAAACACTTCGCTTGGCAGTAAGCTCGCCATAAACACATTAAATGCACCTGACTGCTGCCAACCCTGCTGGCCCATTGCCATTGGCAAAATACCTGCTTTTTCTAAGGCAGGAGCCGCAGCAACAAATTCGTCCCAATTTGCCGGTACGTCTACGCCGGCATCACTGTATGCTTTGTGTGATAACCATAACCACTGCCAAGAGTGAATATTGACTGGCGCACAATATACACGACCGTCGACTGTACAAGCTGCTAATAATGACGGTGGATTGACCATAGAAGTCCAACCTTCGGCTTCAGCAATGTCAGTTATGTCTCTGAGAACCCCTGCTTCGATAAGCTCTTCTGCTTGTCGGCCGTGGTTAAATTGAAATGCTCCCATTGGATCACCGCCCAAAATACGGCTCACCATTACTGAACGTGCTTGTTCACCACCAACGATCGCAGCATCTACCCAATTGTTGCCTGTGGCATTGAACGCCTTGGCAAATTCATTGACTGCTGCAGCTTCACCGCCAGAAGTCCACCAATGCATAACTTCTAGATCTGTTGCATTTGCAGCAGAAACAGTTAGCGCTGTTGTTGCTGCGATTAAACTACGAATTACTTTCATTTATTCCTCCCTTACGACACAAGATCGCCTAGTTGATCATTACTAATAATAAAAAATGTAATCGATTACATTTTTACTTATGTTACCGCTAACATTTTTTGTGTATGGAATGAATTTTCTGGCGTGTCAAGAAATTTTGAAATAATAATGATGCTTATCGATGCAGTTATAAATTTGACATTCAATGAACAAAAGAAATACCACAATTCAGGATATTGCAAAAGCAGCTGGGGTTTCAACTGCAACTGTCAGTCGTGCACTAAGCAACCCAGAACTACTATCACACACCAAATTACTTGCGGTCAAAGAGGCGATCAAACATACGGGATATCGTGTCAATAGGAATGCAAGAAATTTAAGAAAACAGAAAGCGGCGGCTGTTCTAGTGCTTGTGCCAAATCTTGGTAACCCATTTTTCTCAAAAATTTTATCAGGCATCAACAAAGGTTTTTCGGGAACTGATTACTCAGTGTTGATTGCAGATAGCGAGAGCTTTGATGATAAAACGCAAAGAATACAAAATGCTTTTCAAGATGGACAGATCGATGGGCTTATATCGCTAGATGGTGCCTTTTCAGAAAATGAGGTGGCGGAAATTTCCTACCACCTAATCGACAAGCCTGTTGTCTTTGCGTGTGAGTGGGTTGAGAACACGGACTTTTCTTCAATTAGAAGCGACAACGATAGCGGTGCTAGATTGGCGGTACAGCATCTTTACAATTTAGGACATCGCAAAATTACACATATCAGTGGACCTGATAGTAATATACTTACAAAAGTCAGGCAGGCTGGTTTTCTAAGTGAATGTAAAAAACTAAAATTAGAGCTAACGAATGAAAACATAATCAGAGGTGATTTTTCAATACAAGCTGGATACGCTGCTGCTAGTCAAATTTTATCATTTTCAGAAAAGCCAACTGCAATAACCTGTGCATCTGACGAAATCGCAATTGGCGTGATTTCTCAATTAAGAAAAGCTGGAATAAGTGTTCCAAATGATATTTCTGTCGTCGGATTTGATGACATAGAGATATCAAATACATATATCCCGACACTTACAACAGTACGGCAGGATAGATTCGAACTGGGGCTATCAGCTTCTCAAGCAATGGTAAAAAGCCTAAATAATGTAAAGCCTCAGCTGTCAATTTATAATAAAGTGATTGATGTAGAGCTGGTTGTCAGAGAGAGCACAGCTCCACCACTGAGCACAAAATAGCATTTTCAACGACATCCAACGTCGTAATTGGCATTGACCTCAGTTTTACAAAACAACATTCTGAGCAAGAAAAAAAAGAATGTTTTAAAATGGCTATCGATCGATCAAATATAGCTGCTGAATATCGCAAAAATGGTTTCGTATCAGGAGTACCAGTATTAACATTTTCTCAAACAGAAAAGTTGCGTTGTTTCATTGAAAAGCTAGAAGATAAGTACGCAAGAGGAGTTGGTGGACATCCAATAAATCAATTTTTTAGAGTAAACGCCCACGTTGTTATACCAGAGCTTGCAAGTTTAACTAAAAAATCAAATATCCTCAATATAGTTGAGGAAATATTAGGACCAAATCTTTTAGCATGGTCGGTAGAACTATTTATTAAAGAACCGGGTAGTAAGAAGACGGTATCTTGGCATCAAGACATAACTTACTGGGGCATGGGTGAAACTGATGATGAGGTCACAGCATGGATTGCTTTAACAGATGTAAGTATCACCGCTGGGTGCATGCGCTTTATTCCTGAAAGCCATAAGGGGAATATCGTAGATCATACGGATACTTTCGACGAGAATAACCTATTATCAAGGGGACAAAAAATACCCAATGTTAATGAAAAAGACGCCGTATATGGACCTCTATTACCTGGAGAAATGTCTCTCCATCATGGAAGATGCTTTCACGCTTCAGGGGAAAATCAATCCAAGAGTCGACGGATTGGAGTAGCCATTAGATATGTGACTCCAGAAGTTCGCAACCATGCGCCTGGCCGAGATTGGGCCATGCCGGTAAGGGGAGAAATACCTACAGGAGGTTGGGATTGTATAGCAGGACCGCGTGGATTATTTCATCCAAAAGATCTGGCACTATATAATCGCATTCTCGCAGGCCAAGCAAAAACATTGTCCGCCGGTGCAGATGGAAAAGTTGGATTATATGCAACGTAGAGGTAAACTATGAATAATAAAGTAAGCTTCACAGAAATGAAGCACGGTACGCGCGAAGACTATGAACTATTAGCAAAGCTTGAGAAACCATTTATTGCGCTTACAGCAGACCGTATCTTGGGTGAACTAAAACAAGCCGGGAATACAACGTTAGAGGGGTATAGAATAACGCGTTTAGAACATGGTTTGCAGTCAGGGACGCGAGCTATGCGAGATGGTGCAGATATTGACTGGATTGTAGGAGCCCTTCTTCATGATATCGGTGACGGCCTGGCGCCACAAAACCATGATAGAATGTCTGCTGAAGTAATAAGACCATTCGTAAGGTGGGATGTTGCATGGACTGTGGAACATCATGGAATTTTTCAAATGCTATATTATGCGCACCATTACAACTGGGATCGAAATGCACGTGATAAGTTCCGTGACCACCCTCTCTTTAAAAGTTGTGAAGAATTTTGTGAGCGTTGGGATCAATCAAGTTTTGATCCAGACTACGAGACAGAGCCATTGGACACATTTGAGCCGATGGTTCGCGAAGTATTCAATCGAAAAGCGTATGACCCCCAAATAATTCGGGAAGGATATGTCTCACCACTTACTGGAAGCTAACTCTATATAATACAGAAGTTAAAAGTTCTCGTGACAGAAATGAATTCTAGTTTAGAGAACGTCTCAATAGACCATCTTGAATATTTGCTAGCAGGCAGATATTTCCCTTCTAAAATTCAAATACTTTAACGCTATAATGAGGAAAATATGGCAATATTAGAACAAGATCTGTTAGTCGCCAGGCAGGCTTGGGGCGAAGGTCTCATCGCTGTTTCCAAAAAATATGAAAGTGAAGGAATAGAAAGTGCTCGCTTATTGGCTAGTAAAATGCTGGATGACTTATATGGGTTTGATCTAGGACCAGTTTTATTCAAGCCAACTCTTAGCGGAGGCATGAATACTTTTCGCACAGACAAAAGTGGAGCTTTGTCTTATTTTGTTGGACATAATTCACAATATCCCCAAGATAGTGGTTTTGGCATAAAATTTTGGCGCGAAGTAAGTTCAGAAACGTCTGCCATTTTTATCGATGGGACCACCGCTATGTGGATGGGCTGGGTAAGTTTCAAAGATAAAAATGGTGATCTTACTAAAGTAGATAAGAGTTGGGGATACAAAATGGATCCAAATGGCATGCTTAAAATAGTTTTACATCATTCCTCACTGCCATACCAAGGATAATACGAGTCAACACAAATATGCGCCCCAGAATATCGTACATCGCCAGAAGACTGCCAAAGTGTATAATGCGTGAACTGGCTAAGTAGTTGCTAAAAAATCTCGCATAACTTTTTCAGCACCCTTCGGGTCATCCCTGTGGGGGCCATGGCCACAATCATTAAAAATTTCGAGCCGCG
>Ga0075480_10000144_pt1 | contig 36455 bp, 32 predicted proteins | sample DEB08_DNA_7_FD_81590 | JGI IMG/M metagenome (GOLD analysis project Ga0075480, IMG submission 81590) | Aqueous microbial communities from the Delaware River and Bay under freshwater to marine salinity gradient to study organic matter... | ecosystem: Environmental > Aquatic > Marine > Coastal ... | reverse complement strand
TGACAACTGCTTCAAGACCATAAGGAATTTTACGTTCAGGTGTTCTTTTTTGCGGCGGCAAGAAGTTTCCTATAGCAGTATTAATAATTATTTCTTCAGTATCTTTACCTGTTACAGGTCGCTCAAGAGTAAGAATACTGTAGAGAATTGCTCCAAGAGAATATATGTCTGTAAGGTGGTTTTTCTGGTCATTTTCAGCTTTGGCTTGTTCTGGAGCCATATAGCCTGGTGTACCTTTGACTGCGCCATTGATAGTACGGTTTATATCTGCTAGAGGTCCTGCTACGCCGTCTTTCATTAACAATTCTGGATCAGCATCACTTATTAATCTTGAAAGTCCCCAATCACAGACTATCACTTCACCGAATCCACTAATTTTTACATTATCAGGTTTCAAGTCTAGGTGAATAACTCCTCTAGAATGAGCATACGCGATAGCATCGCAGATCTTCATGAAAATTTCTAAGAGGCTAGCTAAGCGATATCTTTCACTGTAGTCAGAATCGCCTTTTTTGACTCTTTTAAGTATGTCTCCAAGATCCTCTCCATGAATGAGTTTCATGGTGAAAAAAGGCAAGCCTTGGTCATCGAGGCTAATGTCGTAGACTGGCATGATGTTTGGGTGTTCTAGGCAGGCTGTTATTCTTGCTTCGCGTAAAAATAGCTCTAAATCATCAGAGTCATTGCAGTCAATCATTTTTGCAATGGCAATGTTTCTACCAGAAATTGAGTCGTGACCAGAGAAGATCTCTTTCATTCCGCCTTTATTAAACTCATCAACATCGGAATAGCGGCTTTGGTTTTCCTTGAGAGGAGAAAGTAATTCATGATCTTGAAGCTTCTCTGGGTTTTCTTGTCCAGCAGCTTTTGCTAGATCGAAATATCCAGCAAAGTCAATTTTATTTTCACGATTGTCTTCTGTCATTTTTTAATTTCTAATTTAGTAACTAAGACCATATGTAATAATATTTGTCGCTAATTTAAAGGCCGAAGGAGCTTTGATTCCTTTGGAATTATCATCCATTTTATTTGCCAAGGCCGAAGCAAAGTCGAGAGAACTATAAATCACTACATATCGATCATCTTTTCTGATTCCAAGAAGAAATGCTTTCCTTTCATCTTTTTCTTTTTTTAGTTTTTCGGTAAATTGAATATCATACTTAAATGGACTTTGATAAACAGGGTTGCTCAAAGGTATTTGTTCCAGTTTACTACTTGGATACACTTTTTTTAAGAGTGCCTTAAAGCTTTGATCAAATTCGTCGCATGAGCATTTTGAGTCCGCAAATAGAAATCCGCCATTATTTAGATACTCTTTAAGGTTTTTTATTTCTTCTTTACTTAGTTGGAAGTTCTTGTTGCCAGTCATATAGAGAACTGGTTTTTGCTTGAGTTTGTCCTTTTCCTTTAAGCTTAGGAGTGAAATGCCTTCCGTGGTTGGGACTTTTAAACTTTGCCTCATAAAACCGAGGAGATTATTTAGGCTTTCAGGATCTGTTAATTCAGGTTCTTCTCCATATAGAACTTGAGTTAAGTCCAGGCCACTTGTATCAATTCCCTCTGCCGATTTAAAGGTGAAATTCTTGTGATTTACTTCTTTAAGCTTTTTTAAATTAACAATATCTAACTTTTCGACTAAAGGTTTTTCTTTTAAAGCAAATTTAGTGAGATTAGTTAGAGAATAAAGTGAAATTTTATTTGGTTCCTTTTTCTCTAATTCAAGAGATACATCTTCTGTTAACATAAAGATTCTCTTGTAGCTACAGTTGTTCATGAAAACTTTGATAGGTAATTTGGCTTCTTGAAGGTCATAGAACATTCTTCTAAGTTCATGAGTTTTTGGCAGGTATTCAAACTTAGAGCCAGGGAAAATTTGATTTAGAGCTTCTGTACTTGAAGATATAAATGCTTTACTTTTTAAGCATGGGCTAAAAATGACCGTTCCATTGTTTTCTATAAATGACTTAAGAGCGTCTTTCTCTTCTTCGTTGATACTAAATTCTTTCAGGCCGCTTATGTAAAGAATGGGTGCTTGAGCAAATTTTTTATCTTGTAAATTTAGTTTGCTTTCTTGCCAGTCTAGTTTTTGATCGAATATTTGGGATAAGCTTGAAACTGCATTTTTGACGTCGCTATGACGTCTGTTCCAGTCTGTTGTTTTACCCCAGTTAATTTTGTTGAATAAGAGGGGAGTATTACCTCTAGCAAGAAAGAGTAGCTTAAAAGCTTTTGGAACGTAAAATCCATTGTTGATGTTATTATTAATTATTGTTGAAGCTCCATGTCTATACCAGTCATAGTTGCCTATATACTTTTGATCATATAAGATTCCGACTCTTTCAACCGCATAAGAAGTGTAGGCCTCTTTAAATACTGAACTGGGTTTACGAGTTTTCATGTAGTTTGAAAGCCAGTTAATTCCTTGCGTAATTGTGGCGTTAGCCTCGTATTTTCCGCAAAAGCGAGGGCCTTTGAGGATTTCTAGAGACGTCTCTTTTTCGACCTCGCAAATTGCAAGACTGGCAAGTGCCGCTGCCGTCATACTTGGAGTGCTGCCGGATCGGCTCGTATAGCCCCAACCAAAATCTTTATTTTGACTCTTTTTAAAGTGAGCGGCAGTATTATTGAAAACTGCCTTTGGAATTTCTATGCCGGAGTCTTTTGCAGCTTTCAGACCTAAGATGGCAAATTGAGTTACAGAGTTGTCTCCTGATGCATTACCTGAATAGTTCCATGTTCCTTTAACTTGAGTTTTTTGGAGCCATTCAGCAGCTTTTTTGATTTCATTTTTATATTTTCTTTGGTCTATAGATTGAAATGCACAAGCATACAATCCAACTGAATAAGTATCTTTGTCAGGGAAGTTGTGTTTAAGGTAGTTAATACCTTTCTGAATAGCCGGGTGTTTTTCTTTTAAGCCTGCTGTGGAAAGTGCAAGCAAGTGAAGTGCAGTTGAGCCTGAAGTATGCCCAGAGTATTTCCATGAGCCATTAGCTTGCTGTTCATTTAGAATTAGTTGAATAAGATTATTAACTCTTTTTCTGATCATTTCTGAACTAACTTGTTCAGGATTTACCTGAGCTTGAATAGTTAGTGTACTCAGAAGAAGAGCTGTTATAATCTTTTTCATAGCTAATTTACCACTTGACGTCAATCTCCGGCGGTATTTCCTTTTCCTCAGGATGGTCAAAACTTAGGCTGGCTAATTTACCATCACTGAAATCTTTAAGAATTATCATTGATGCTTGCTTTAAGTCTGGTTCTCCACCTGGCTTTAGTAGGCCTCTTTTAGTGGCGAGCTGACTAAGTAAATCCAATATTCCACTTGGTTGATTAATCTTATAAATATCGAGACAAGCTTGCAAACCATTCTTAAAAAGTTGGTATAGTAGATATTCACATAAAATTTCTGTGCCTAACAAGTCTTGCCGAATGATATGGCATAAGCCAAGTTTCAGAGCTTTTTCTTTTTCTATGGAGCCTGGTGCCATAATCCCAGGAGTGTCTAACAATTCCATATCCTCTGATAGTTTGATCCATTGCTGGTGTTGAGTGACTCCAGGAGTTCTACCAGTTTTTGCTCGATTCTTTTTGACTAATGCATTGATTATAGAAGACTTGCCAACATTTGGGACTCCCATAATTAACAGTCTGTAAGGTCGAAGTAGGGGACGAGTGGCACCTCTTTTTTTGCGATCTGCAATTATGGTTTCTCTGGCTAAATCCATGATTTGATGAATGCCTTTTCGTTTGATAGCATTCGTAAATACTGCTGGAGTTCCTTCTCTTCTCAAAACCTTTACCCATTTCTGAGTTGTATCTTTGTCTGATAAATCATATTTATTGAGGATTAGGATTCTTGGTTTGACCCCTAATGTTTTTTTCAATTCCTCATTTATGGAAGAGCGAGGAATTCGAGAGTCCGTCATTATTAATGCAATGTCTACCAGCTTTAGCTTCTCTTTTATTTGGCGAGATGCTTTGAGCATATGGCCAGGAAACCAGCTTTGGTTGTTGAAATGGCTAAAGTCAAAAGAGATCATTGAAAGAGTCCAAGTAATGAAGGTTGTATAGTTGTTTTGTCTTCCCAGAATAATTCTAATTTATCCTTACAAGCATTCGTTGTCCAAGAAGCAAAATCAAATATACCATTTACATCCCAGTGAGCTGTGCCATTTTCGTGTTTTTTGTTCACGTGGTGATTTTGATAACAAACTTTAGGTGTGAAATTTTTAAAGATAATTCCATCTAGCTCATCAATTTCAATTAGCTTTCTGATTATCTTTTTAACCTTGGTAATAACTGAGTTGTTTGACCAACAAGCTAGATTCGTTTTCTCACCTCTAATGAAATCGTAGGGGCTGCTCGAAGTTAATTGCTTTTCATTCCATTTTAGGTCGTTTAGGTCGAAAGTGGCGTATGAAAATAGGCTTTTCCCTTCAAGCTGCTTTTTAATGCTGGTTAAATCAAGTTCGTTGTTTTTATCGAATAAGACCTTTATGGAATGGTGCTTAGGAAGGGATTTATTAGCTCCGTTTTCTCTCCAAGCCATATACCAGGAAAATCTATAAGAACGGTTTGCAGGCAAGTGGGTCTCACAGCAAGCTAATGGTTCACGAATAAAACGAATTCCATCTTCTTCGAGTACGATCTTGTAGCTGCCTGACTCAGGGGAATAACCAAGATTTTCTTCCCAACGCCAGATGTCTGAGCCCGTTCCTATTTCAAGAGTGGTTCCATTTGGTCTTTTAAAAGTAACTGAGAGTGGAGGGCGGTGCCAATGACCCAGCATGATTGGTTTATCCTCATACTTAGGTATTTCAAAGGTTCTTTCTTCTGCGCCATGAATTAAGAGGCCAGCCGCAGGCATGACATGAAAATCTTTCCATTTCCCAGGCAAGAATAATGATCCAACCCCAAAATGCCTTTTAATGGGAATGTTGCCCGCAAATGAGATGTCAGAAATAATTCTAACTCTTCGGTTGGAGTATTTGTATGAATGTTTGTAGGTTATTTGACCATCTTCAAAAGGCATGAAGCCTTCTGATTCAATAACAGATTGGCCTGCTTTGTGGTAGTCTTTGATTTTTTTGCTTACAGCGGTGCTTTCCCTGCGGTCACCGCAGTATCCTGAACAATCTGTGACCAAAGTGTCGTTTTTGTAGGAAAGTTTGAGTGGTCCATTTATTCCATTGACTGGGTGCTCTGCACACCATTTTCCTGAATCGTCTGAAAAAGTTATTAGTTCTGAATCTTTATCTAGCATGTCTTTTGTACAATCGTGAAAGTATTAAGTATTCCCGGTCAAAGAGAGTAGAACCGGCTAAAGGTGTCAGCAATGTTAAAACCATGGTTTCTTTACCTGTCACCGGTGATATAATAAGTGACATTAAAAATTATGCATTGTAGAACATGGAAGAAATTTGGGATCTATGGCAGGATAAAACTCATTCTCCTGCAATGAATATGGCAATTGATGAAGCCTTGATGCTCACAGCTGAGCAAAGAGGTCGGCCAATATTGCGGCTTTACGAGTGGGATGCTGATGCTGTTTCGATCGGCTATACTCAAAAAATTGATAGGGTTCCAGTGGATCGAGGAGGTATTGTTCGTCGACCAACTGGTGGAGGAATAGTATTTCATAAACATCACTTCACTTACACTGTAGTTATGCCTAATTCTCATTGGGTGGTAGAAGGAACAAAACCTGTTGAAAGTTACAACTGGATCAATCGAGCTGTTCAATCCGCCCTGAAAGAACTAGAAATGCAGAGCAGTCTTGCGCAAGAAGATATTCCAAAATCAGTCGATCGAGCTGGGATGGTATGCTTTGTCACTCCAACTAAGTATGATTTACTTTCAGGAGAAAGGAAAATTGCCGGAAGTGCACAAAGACGGGCCAGGGAAGGGATGTTGCATCAAGGATCCATTGAAATGGAAGGAATTGATATTTTGAGCGCGGAAGCTTTAAGAAAAGTTTTACCTGCTGGTTTTAAAGAAGTATTGAAATGTAAGTTTAAAGAGTATATCTCTTGTGAAGACTTAATGAACTTAGCTAAGAAAATTGCAAAAGAGAAATATTCTACCGAAGAGTGGAACTGTAAAAGATAGAGATTAGGTGGTTATCTCATGAAATGGGCATCAGTTTTAACAAATAAAACAACACTAAAAGACGCTGTTGAAGAAATAGTTTCCAGCTTAAAGAATGACCTAGATGCAGATCCAGACTTGTTAATTGCTTTTGTATCGCAGCGTTATTCATTTGAGATTAGCGACTTTCCAAAACTCATGCTTGAGCATTTCCCGGAATGTATGATTGCAGGCTGTAATTCAGAAGCAATGATGTACGATGACTTAGAAACTGGATCAGAACATTGTGTGTCAATCTTAGCTGCCAGTGGCTTAAAAAGTAATTGTGCTGAAATAATTCATGTGGATACTGAGTCTTGTCCTGGAGAAGACGATTCCCCAGCCAAGTGGCGGGAATTCATTGGTTTAGATAAGAAAATGAACCAAAACTTTATTGTATTTGCGGACCCGTTTTCACCTGGCGTTGATAATCTTCTAAGAGGCCTGGATTACGCTTATAGTTGTTCTGTAACTGGTGGATTTGCCTCTGGTGCACAATTTAGCAGCGAGACTGTTTTGTTCGCTGATGATGAAGTTAAGAATAGCGGAGCTGTTATACTAGATCTTGGTGCTAATCTTGAGATAATACCTATAGTCACTCAAGGTTGTCGCCCAGTAGGTGAAGATTTAGAAGTCACACAGTGCGATAACGTTATACTTGAGGGAGTTAACGGCAATAACCCTCTGGATTATATACGCGCTTTAGCTCCTCAGTTGAGTGATAAAGATAGAAACTTACTTCAGCAATCTTTATTCATTGGGGTTGAGATGGATGTTATAAAAGCAGACCTGAACCACGGAGATTATTTAATACGTAACATTCGTGGGATTAACCCTGAAAGTGGTTCTTTAGTAATTGGGGAGCATCTTCAACAAGGTCAAAGCGTTAGGTTTCATATTCGTGATCCAGAAAGTAGTAAGTCTGAACTTGAGGAAATTACTGAAAAGTTAGCAATAAAGTTAGCTAGCCGTAAGTGCCATGGAATGCTTGTTTTTTCTTGCCTTGGCCGTGTTAAAGAATTTTACAAAGAAGATTCAGTCGATGTTAAAATGATTCATAGAATCAACAAGGCTGCTCCATTAGCTGGTTTCTTCTGCAGCGGAGAAATAGGACAAGTATCAGGCAATACTTATATCCACGGCTATACCGCAACGTCTGTATTAATCTACGAAAGAGAAAAGTAACTTAAATAGAAACTGGATTGGTTTCTATAAAGAGAATTATCTTTTCATTCGGGTCTCTTTTGGAGCTAGACATAGTGACAAGCCAGTCAAAAATGTGTTGTGCTTTTTCTGGAGTCCAGCCGTAGAGGGTCATTTCCTCAGAAGCACACCAATCCTCAAGAACTTTAGTTTTTTGTTCGTTAGATAGATTTTTTAGACTATCAATTAGATTTTGAGAAGAGCTAACAAAGAGAGGGCTGTTTTCGTCATCTTCATCGACTTTTTTGATGACTTCGTAATCGCCTCGTTCGTTGATATTATAGTAGTCTTCTCCACTAATTATTGACTCTAAGATAGTTAGAGTTGTTGGGTCGATTCCATTAGACTCGAGTCCATTATATAAGTTTTTAACTTCCTCACCGTTATCATGTTTGATAACGTCCTCTTTAGTCGATTTGAAAAGGTAAGAACGCATAGACACTTTCCTTAAATTATTTACCCTTGGTACACATAACCATTAATAATATAAGTATGCGGCATTTTGAGGGAGAATGCAAATGCTGTTGTGAAAGTTTTTAATTTGTTTTTGAGTTTAAATCCTGGTTTTTCATTATGCGTCTGATTTCATTTGGGTTGAGAGCATAGTTGAAAACATAAACCTCATCTAAGCTTCCTCGGAAAAACTTGTGTTTGACGTGATTCTTGTAATTTGTTCCAGCATTTTTTCCCATTTGAACTTTCACTGCAGTTTCACTTTCAATATCAGTATCAATTTGCCGAACTGACTTTCTGTATGCATTTTCTAATTCTCCATCAACGTAAATGAGTATGTGCGTTGATACGTCAGCATTCGGGCCACCATACATTACAACAGCTACATGGTGCCATTTGTCATCTCTTAAATCTTTTGTGCCGATTACCTGACCACGGTGAGTCCCACAGCGAATTCGTCCCAAAGGTCCATCTGCTTCGTTTGGGTTTAGGGAGATCTGCCAAGTTGCTCCAAATTTTTCAAATGATCCCCAAGTTATAATGGCATATCCATTGTGTTTCATTTTGTCTGCTTTTACCCAAAAACACACAGTTCTTGAATTTGCTCCGCCAATACCAGGGAAATCGGTCTGTACGAAATTTGTTGAACCATTGAACTTTACTGCTTTACCGAATTTGCCATCTACCCATTTTGGAGGGGTTTTGTCGCCGTCAATTGATTTTAGCTTTGCTTGGAAGTGTTCATTATAGCCTTTTGAAAAACCTTCAGTGATTAAACCTTCACCTTCATCGAATTTCCAAAGAATATGTTTTAAGTTATTGATTTTGGATGGAGGTAGCATGGTTAAAAATTTTCCAGAATCGGCTTTCTGTTTCTCTGAGGTTTTATCATCAATAACTTTTAAGGCTTCATCTTTCCTAAGCTCAATAAACTCTTTTGTATTTCTGGATTTACTTTTCACTAAACCCTGAATTACGTGGATTTCAGTCCCTGATTTACCATTGGTCGCAACAGCGAACTTGGTGCCAAGGTCTATTGTATTGCTGTCTGTAGTATCAATTTTAAATCCATGAGCAGACGGTGGGATGTCGGCAACAACTTTGCCACTTTTTAAGTAGACATGCATGTCATTAATAATTTTAAAATCAGCAGGCCCTTCAACGATTACTTCAGCTCCACTGGTGAACTTCAGTTTAGCAAAACCTTTTTCTAGAGAATATTCACCAGAAGATAGTTTGTCCTGGTCGTCATGGTTCCACTTTGCCTCAAGAGTTCCTTCAACTTGTGCGAAAAAGACATGTGGTGGAATTAGGGCAAAGGTAAGAATGGCAGCAGCTGCTATGAAGAAGGAAATTATATGTGATTGGTTCTTGTTTTTTGAATGAATCTTTTCTATCACCTTTTTAGAAATATCCGGTGCATTGTTTTCTATCTGCTCCAAAATTTCTTTCGAATTCAGTTCAAGGTTTGTTGCGAGGCTGGAAAGGAGCCTCTCGGTTTCTGCTTGTTCAGATAAAGAATTTAGAAATTCTGGAGACTCTTTACAGCTATTAAGCAATTCTTTTACTTGCTCATCGCTTGCTTGACCAGCTAAGTAGTCTGCTTTAAGCTTTTCATCTTTGCTCATTAGTATAACTCCGAAAATTTTCTATTAATGCATTTTTTGAGTTCATCTCGAATTCTGTGAAGACGCATTGTCAGAGTAGAGTGGTTTATCTTTAGGAGCTTAGTTAGTTCTGAAATAGGTTTTTCTTGTTTATAACGCATGTTTATTAACTCTTGTGAGCCTTCATCTGCTTCGGATAGGCAGGACATCATGAGCTCAATCATGTATGGTTCTTTGTCTTCTTGTGAGTTTTCATGAATATTTTTGTCAATAAGAATTTGGAGTTCTTCTTGTCCACCGGCGGAGTGAGCTTTTTTCTTACGCCAATAGTTTCTGAGAATGTTTAGCGCGATTCCTCTAAGCCAAGGTAAAACGGCCATGTTAAGGTCAAAAGAATTAATTTTTTTATAGGCAGTAAGAAAGACTTCTTGAGTCATATCTTCTGCTTCGTGCCTATTATTTAGACGAACCACTAAAAATACAAAAATCTTACTTTGGTAAAGCTGTATAAGCTCAGAAAAGCTTTTGAGATCACCATTTTTTATCTTCGAAACTAACTCTTTGTCTTCCATAATTTCCCAATCTTTAGGAGTATACTTGTTAAGTATTATATGGAGGACACATGAAAAATGAAAATTTTATTTACATTTCCAAATATCAGAGAGATATCCTTCAATAAGGATGTCGTTTCCAAACTGGGATGATCTAACATTTTCTAGGTTTAATGCTTCAGCTAAATTATCGGGAGATTCTCCTCCAATCACAGGTCTACTATCTCGGCCAAGAAGGATTTTTGGAGCAATAAAGAATTTTACGGAATCAACTATTTCAGAGGCTAAAGCATTTGCAGCTAGTTCTCCACCACCTTCAATAAGTAAAGACGTTACTCCGTTCTTACCAATTTTGGTTAGAAATTCTTCCCACTCATCTTTGTTTTCCGGTTTAACAGCAATCGCGCATTTGCCATCGTCTTCAAAGCATTTAAGTGATTGGTCCCACTCGGTTTGAGATGACCAAATAAACCTTTGGGGTTGTGCGCTAAAGTTGTCTTCTTTGACTTTCAATGATGGGTTGTCGAGTCTGATAGTTTCACCGCCAACCATTATGGCATCTGAAATTTTTCTTAATCTTTGAACTTCTTCTCTAGATTCTGGTCCGGTAATCCATTGGGACTGACCACTTCGTGTAGCAATTTTACCATCTAAAGTCATGGCCATTTTTAAAATGACCATAGGTTTTTGGGACTGAATCCACTTGAAAAATGGTAGGTTGAGATTCCAGCAGCGTTCTTCTAAGACTCCATGTTTGACTTGAATACCTTCTTTTTCGAGGATTGAGACAGCTCTACCTCCATGTTCTGGATGCGGGTCTAGAGTTCCAATGACTACTTTTTTGAACCCAGCTTTAATGATGGCTTGGGTGCATGGTGGAGTTCTTCCATATGTTGAGCATGGCTCTAATGTTACGTAAATTGTTGCTCTAGAGTAGTCTATATTATTTTTTATGCAGTTGACTTCGGCGTGGGGACTTCCTGCTTTCTTATGATAGCCTTGACTTAAGACCTTATTATCTTCTATTGCGATGGCTCCTACAATTGGGTTCGGAGAAGTTAGTCCAAGAGCTTTTTTAGCTTCTTGACATGCGAGTTCCATCCATTTTTCATCTTCAGTCATTTTATCTCACTTACTGAAATTCTGTTTTCAAGTTGTTTGTAGTTTCCTGGGCTAACCATCAACCACTGACCTTGTTCTGTCTCTTTGCAGTTTAATAATGCATGAAAAACATAGTTTTTTGCTAGAGTAGCGGCTTCGATAGAAGACTTGCCAAGAGCCAGAGCGGCACAAAAAGAACTGCTTATTCTGCATCCTGTACCGTGACTAGATTTAATAACTAGCTCAGGAGCTTCAAGTTTCCATAGTTTACCATTATAAAAATAATCAACTCCAGGTTCATCGCTGTGCCCACCTTTCAAAAAAATGCCTTTATTGGCAAAGGTCGATAAAATTGCCTTAAGGTTGACACTTTTTGAAACTTTAGAGCCTGATAATAATTCCAATTCAGGAATGTTTGGAGTCAAAAAATCAATTCTTTTAGAAAAGTGGTTTTGGAAAAACTCAAGAGCTTCATCGTTCATCAACGTTTTTCCTGATGTTGATCTTATTAATGGGTCAGAAACTAAAGTTGCATCAGAGGGGAGCTCTTTAAGTAAAATATTCATAATGGCTTTACTTGGGAGTATGCCGGTCTTAATAAATTTAATATCGAAGAATTTTTTTAAAGCACTTAGTTGGTCTTTGAAGACTTCAATGTCGACAGGATTTAAAGATATGATTTCTTTGGGGTTTTGTGCCGTGACGGCAGAAATGACAGAGAGTCCGTGACAAGAAAAGTCAGAAAAACATTGTAAATCAGCCTGTATCCCAGCTTCTCCACCACTATCACTACCAGCAATTGTTAAACAAATGGGTCTTTTCATTCAAAAATGGCCTTGTAGTGACTGTTGAGAAAGTTCCAATCTTTTGAGTATATGTGCACTTTATTAGTTTCCACATTATTTTGGTAGAACTTACCTTGGAAGTGGGACCATGCAAGAATTCCTCCTTCAAGATTGTAGATATCGAGTTTTTTGTGTTTCTCAGCAAATTTGCCGCTTCTAAACCCAATAGTGCAGTAAACAACGATTTTTTTCTTCTTATATTTCTCAAAATTTTTAATGAATTCAGATTCAGTAATTGCATTTTTGAGCATGGATACTTTTTGTTCTTTTGCCTCCCTGATATCTACTAAGATGATATCTTCATTTTTGCTCAAAGTCTTTTTTAGGGATTGAGTAGTTATTGATTTGCAGTTAAAGGATTTAGATAAGGTTTCGTATTTAGTTATTATCTTCATTAATTTACTTTTATTTTCTTCTGCATGAAGGCTGGAGCCAAGTACGAAGAGTGCTAAAAAAGTTAATGAAAGTTTAAGAATCATGAAAATTAAAACCTGTATATTTGACGCTAATATAAAGTTCCTCCGTAAATAAGTCTATAAACTTAGCGCTTTGCTAGTGCATTGATTTTTATTTTTTAGTAGAATGTAGGTTACTGGAAATCCGGTATAGTCTGTTATTGCGAAAATAGAAAGAGTTTATGTCTGAAATTGAGATAGATGCAGAGAGTTCATCTCTTTGGCATTTGCTTACTGCAAATGAAGTAGTAGACGAAGCTACATTGCTTGAAGTTTACCAAGCGCATTTGGATACAGGAAAGCCTATGTCTCGCTTGATTGTTTCTTCAGGAGTCATCGAAGAGCAAGATCTTTTGCGTCTTATGTCTGAGTTCTTATCCTCTAGAATTGTTGATTTGAAAACTTTTGATGCAAATGAAGAATTATTAGCTCTAATTCCAGATTCAATCGCTAGAATGTATTCAGTAGTCCCTTTTGAAAGAGATGGAGATGCTATAGGAGTAGTTGCGGCAGATCCTTTGAATTACAATATCGTTGAAGATCTATCGTACAGAATTGGTATGCAGGTTTATATGCTTGTTGCTAAACCAGAAACTGTTAGAATTGCCGTTGATCATTATTATCCTGATGTAAATGAATCTGTTACGGAGTTGCTGTCGGAGCTGGAGACAATTGAGAAAGGCTCGGAAGAAGAAATTTCTCTTGATGAAGCTAATGATACCTCAATTGTGAAGTTTGTGGATGCTATCTTAAAAAAAGCTGTTGCAGAGCAAGCCAGTGATGTTCACTTTGAGCCATTTGCAGATGAATATAAAGTTAGGTGTAGAATTGATGGCGCATTATATGAAGTTGAGTCTCCTCCTAAAGTTTTAGTTCCAGCTATAACAAGCCGAATTAAAGTTTTGGCCAATTTAAATATCTCTGAAAGAAGAATTCCTCAAGACGGAAGAATAGACTACACTTACCGGGGTAGAGCAGTTGATATGCGTGTTTCGACACTTCCAACCCAATATGGTGAAAGTATTTGTATTCGTGTTTTAGACAGGGAAAATACATCTTTATCATTAAATTCACTAGGTATTTCAGACGAAATCAAGGCTAGTATTGAAAGTATAATAAACAAGCCCAATGGAATTTTTATTGTAACAGGTCCTACAGGATCTGGTAAGTCTACAACACTTTATTCATGTCTAAATGAAGTCAATACAATAGATATAAAGCTTTTGACTGCAGAAGACCCCGTTGAATATGATATTGAAGGTATTATGCAGGTTGCAATTAATGATAAAATTGGTTTGACTTATGCTCGAGTTTTAAGGTCCTTTTTAAGACAGGATCCAGATAAGATAATGGTTGGTGAAATTCGAGATGGAGAGACTGCTAATATCGCAATTCAGGCTGCTCTAACAGGTCATACAGTGTTTACTACTTTACATACAAATGATGCACCAGGTGCAGTTGCTAGATTGGTGGATATGGGCGTAAAGCCATTTTTATTATCTGCGTCACTGCTTGGTGTTTTAGGACAGCGACTTTTAAGGAGAATTTGTACCGAATGTAGAACAACATACAAGCCAGGGAGTAAAGAATTAGAATCTTTAGAGTTGACTGAGGATGATGTTGTCGGTAAACCTTTTTATTATGGAAAAGGTTGCCCCGCCTGTAATAATACTGGATACAAGGGTAGGGTACCTCTTCATGAAATGTTTGAGATAAGTCCGTCAGTTAAGGCGCTTGTTTCAAAAGGCGCTCCGTCTGTGACATTAAAAGCACAGGCACTGAAAGAAGGAATGAAGACTATGCGTATGCATGGAATTCAAGAGATTTTGCTTGGTACAACTACAGTTGAAGAAGTTGTGAAGTACACTTAAGGTAATAGTCGGAATCAGAATAAGGAGATTTTCAGCACATGATCGAAATGCCCGACCTGTTGCAGCTGGTTATTGATGAAGGAGCGAGTGACCTTCATATTTCTGTGGGAGTTCCTCCCATGTTAAGGATGAATGGTTCTTTAACCCCGCTTGATACCCCAGCTTTAACTGGAGATGATACCGAAAGGCTTATGAAGGCGATTACTTCTGATGCAAGAAAAGTTGAAATTAGTGAGCTTGGTGGTGTTGACTTTGGTTTTAGTTTTGGAAGTCAGTGTCGTTTTCGTGTTAGTGTGATGAAGCAAAAGGGTAACTACGGAATGGTATTAAGGACTATTTCACAGACTCTTTTAACTCTTGAGCAAATTGGCCTTCCAGCCACAATCAAAGACCTTTTATATAAACCTCGTGGGCTGATTCTTGTAACTGGACCAACAGGTTCTGGTAAATCAACCACACTTGCTTCTATGATTGATGTGATTAATCGTGAGAGGGACGTTCACATTATCACAGTAGAAGATCCTATAGAATTTTATCATGAACATAAACGAAGTGTCGTAACTCAACGAGAAGTTGGAGTCGATGTTAAAAGTTTCGCTGAAGCTTTGAGAAGAGCATTGCGTCAAGACCCCGATGTTATTCTGGTTGGTGAGATGCGTGACCTTGAGACAATTTCTGCAGCTGTAACTGCGGCGGAAACAGGTCACTTAGTTTTTGGAACCTTGCATACAACTGGTGCAGCGGAAACAATCGACCGTATTGTCGATGTATTCCCGACTGATCAGCAAGAGCAGGTAAGATCTCAGTTGGCTAATGGTCTTGAGGCGGTGATTTCACAGTTGCTGCTACCAAGAGTAGACAAGCCAGGTCGAGTAGCGGCATTTGAACTGATGGTGAAAACGCCTTCAATTCAGGCTCTAATTCGTGATAATAAAACTTTCAGAATTACCTCAGATATTCAAACTGGGGCAAAGTATGGAATGGTAACGCTTGATGCGCACCTTATGCACCTGTATGAACAGGGAATGATAGCTTATGGTGACTTGATCACTAAGTGTCGTGATGCAGAAAGTGTAAATGCCAAGCTCCAAGGTAAATAAGTCCAAGGCAAAAAAGGAATAGAATTGTGGCGAGTTTTCAATATACAGCAATGGACAGCCGGGGTAAAGAAAGTAAGGGTGTCATAGAGGCGGATACTGAGCAGGATGCAGTAAATAACCTTAAAGATCAAGGTTTGTATCCAACTTCAATTTCTGAGGCTGCTGGTAAAAAAGGTGGCGGTGGAAAGAAGAAGAAAGCTAAAAAGACTAAAAATATTACTCTTGGTACACCCAAGATTAAGAAAAAAGCTCTTACGACTTTCACGCGTCAGTTGGCAACGCTACTTGATGCCGGCCTACCTTTGGTTAGGGCACTTCGTACTTTAGAAAGACAGGCTAAAAGAGATATAGCTCTTCAAACTATTCTTGCAGATGTTGCAGATAGTGTTGAAGCGGGTGCTACCTTTTCTGAGTCATTAGCTAATCATAAAAAGTCTTTTAGTGACCTCTATGTTAATATGGTTCGTGCGGGAGAAGCGTCTGGTGCGATGGAGCAGGTACTCAACCGTTTAGCTGAATTTATGGAAAAAGCCCAGCGTCTTGTAGGTAAAGTTAAAGGTGCGATGATGTATCCGGCTGCGGTACTATTCATTGCAACTGTTATTACCTGGGGTTTGATGGTTTTCATTATTCCTAAGTTTAAGAAGATTTTTGATGACCTTCTTAACGGTCAGCCACTTCCGGGTCTGACGGACTTTGTTATTGGTGTAAGTAACTTCATATCAGAACAGCTTTTGCTAACTCTTGGTGGGGGTGCCGGTCTGATAATTATGTTTATCTTATTTAAGAAATCGCCACAGGGAAGTTACATAATTGATACAATCATGTTAAAGGCACCGCCATTTGGTACTCTGTTTACCAAGGTAGCGGTTGCTAGATTCTGTCAAACTTTAAGTACTCTATTAGCCTCAGGTGTATCTATTCTGAATGCACTTGAGATTGTTAGGGATACTAGTACAAATCAGGTATTGGCCAATGCAGTTCAGTCAGTTCATGATGCTGTCAAAGAAGGTGAGACCATGACTGTACCTTTACAGAATGCAAATATTTTCCCAGACATGGTTATTTCTATGATAGAAGTAGGTGAGGAAACCGGTGCACTGCCGGAGATGTTAACGAGAATTGCAGATGTCTACGAAGAAGAAGTAGATGTGGCAGTTGATGCTTTGACATCATTGATCGAGCCAATTATGATTGTAGCACTGGCGGTAATCGTTGGTACAATCGTTATTGCCATGTTCTTACCTATGATTTCACTAATCAATAATATGTAATCTCATCATAAAATTCAAAATTTTTGATATTTTCACTATTGTCATATTTGTCATTTTTGAAATATGGCAATAGAGTAAATTGAAAAAAAACGTTGAATTTGTCTTGATTGAGCACTTTTTTGAACTTAGTATAACGGTCACCGTATTACGACCGCTCAACCTGCGAAAAGAGAGTAGCTATATGAACGCTAGAAAAAAACTGTTACATTACAAAAAATCATCTTTATCATTTTTGATAGTTTCAACTCTTACATCATTTATCGGCTTCAATGCAAGTGCTCAAAACATGGAAGACGACTTTGCTTTAGTTGATGGATTCTTAAGTCTACGTAGTCAAGTCGACTTAATGAAGGAGTTGGAGATTCACATTCGACTTCTTAAAGAAAGGTATCCATCAAATGTAGTTTCTATACAGGAAGCTAAAATTGCATATGCCAAAAACCAGAAGTCCAAAGCTAGAAGCATTTTTGCTCAAATTAAGAAAAATGACCCTTTTTACGGAGAAATGGTTTTTACATTCTTTAAATATGCCACTCAGCAGGGCGACAAATCAGGTAAAGAAGAAGCTTCTGTAATGTATTTTGAGTCAGATCTTAAAAATACTCTTCCTAGGCCGAATACTGAGCGCCGCGATCTTCTTATGGATATGGTTGAAATTTACGGCAAAATCGCACGTAAAGAAAAAGATAAGAAAAAGCCTAAGCTAAATGCTCTTAAAGAATGGGGTAAAAAGAATGGTATTGATATTCCAGATACTCCGCCAATTCAAGAGCTAGTTGAGCTTAATGATGAAGCTGAGAAAATTGTCCTTAAAGATAAAGGTGTTGAAAAAGACGCAAAAGTTGATGTAAAAGCACTTGAGGGACTAATTAAAGCACAGATAGAAGCAGAATGGGGTGTTTTAGATTATTGGTTCTTTAAAGGTGTTGTTGAAAGAGCTAGAGCCCAAGCATTATTAGGCCAGCATGATAAAGCCTTAAAAACTCTTGAAACTTTCTATACTAAATTTAAGAAGATGGATGAAGAAATTTTCAAATCTATCGATGAAGATAAAAATATTGCTAAGGCAGATAAGAAAAAGGCAAAAGATGCTTCAAGTATTTTTGGTGGTGTTCGCTATGTTAAAGGCCTATCTTATTTGTTTAAAGCTAAAAAGCTTAAATTTAAAGCTAACGAACTTAAAAAGCAAAATAAGAATGGTGAAGCAGATAAAGCTCTTGCCGAAGCTAAGAACCTTTTAATTGGAAGAACTGGAGCCGCAGTTCAATTCTATCTTTGTACCTTAAGAAACAAAGGTAGCCAAGAGGCATTTAAGTCTATTTTGAGATATGACCACTGTCGTGATTTGGCTAAAAAGTGGTTTGACAAAGGAATGAAAGAGTTAACTGCTAAACCATTAGAGATCGGTAAAGCTTACTATTCATTAAAATACTATGATAAAGCAAAAGAATATTTTGAGAAGTATATCGATAAAGCTCCATCTGCTGATGCATATGAAGCTATCTTCTACTCGATCCCTGCAAGTGTAAAAGCAGAGAAGCTTGATGGCGTCGATAAATACCTGGATATACTTGAAGAAAAATATATTGCCTACAATAAGAAGCCAAAAGATTATTTTACTCAAAGCTGCTTATATCTTTCAGGTGTGTACAGAACTAAAATGAATGAAGCTCAAGATGCAAAGAAAAAGAAAGAGTATGATCAAATCCGTACTGAGTATTATGAGCGTTCATTGGCTGGTGGTGGAACACCTCAGGTTGTGTATGTTCTTGCAAATAAAGCTTTCAAGCTTGCTGTTGAGCATCAGCAAGCTAGGAGAAGAGCACAAGCAAAGGTTCAGTATGAAAAAGCAATAAAGTCTTTTGAGAAAGTAATTGCCAAGTATCCAAGTTCTACTGAAGCCGTTAAGTCTTACAAGCAGATGGCTGTACTGCATGAGTACTTTAAAGACTTGAAAAAAGCTGGCGATATGTATGAAGAATATCTTAAGCGTGTAGCAACTCCTGATGTTGCTGGCCGAGTAGATAAAGCACAAAACATGTTCGGTGTTGTGAATATCTATTTCAAAGGTGAGCAGTACGAAAAAGTAATTACTTCTATCAAGGACCTTCAAGATTACATTAAAAAAGAAGACTTCAAAACTGATAAGAAAGAACTTCAGGACAAGATGAAGTCACTTGATGAGAATAGTTCACTTCTCAAAATGTATGCAATGGACAGGTTGGCAGCTCCTAAAAAGAAAGAGCTTAGAGTTCTCAAGAAAGAATTAAAAGATAAGCCTGAAGATGCTGATCTTAAAGCAAAATTTGCAGCAGCTCAGGAAGAAGTCAATAAAGACTTAAATGAAATGATCGCTGAATTCGATTCTTGGATTAACAAGTATACAAAATCTGAACAGCTTCCTGTTGCAATGGCAAGATTAGGTGGTCTTTACCAAGAGTTAAACAACTCAACTAAAGCTAAAGGCGTTTATGAAAAGCTCAGAAGGCTTTATCCAGATCATGAAGTTGTGAAACAAATCAGTCTTAATATCGTACGTGTCCATCTTGATAACGAAGATTTAGAATCAGCTGCGGGAGCTCTTAAAGATGTTAAGATGGCCGAGCTTGATGACGATAGCTTAAGATTCTTGCTAAAAGCATTCTTAGTTGAAGATCCACCAGCAGATATGGATAAATCTACTTTGAAGGCTTGTTCTGAAGTTGTTTTGTCAACCTCATCAGAGTTACGCCCTCGTTATGAGAAAAAAGACAGTGAAGACCTGAATAAGTTACATTGGGTCGACTACAGAAAAGCTAGAGCGTTGTTTCACTTAGCTCGTTTTTCTGAAGCTAAGGCTATCCTAGAGAAAGCCGCAGAAGAGAAGAAGTTGGGTCCTTATATTTTCGATATCCGCTTTTTGTTGGGAGCTATTGCCTCAAGAGAGAATAATTATAAAGATGTCTCTAGTATCTACTCGAAGCTTGTTGGACTTAGTACAAGAATGGAGCCAGACCTAAATAGAGATGTAAGAATAAAAGTTGAATGGGCTGCTGCTTATAAAGATGCAGAAGATAAAGAATTGATCAAGAAAGGCCGTGGTCTTGCTATGATGTCTAAAGATGCGAATGTTGACAATCTTGAAGATGAGACTGTGATCTACGTTCAAAAAGCATGGTACTTGTTTATTCATTATACAAAAGGTATGGGAGAAGATATAACTGAGCTCAAGAAAGAGTTTTTACAGAAGTTTCCTACTTCTCCATATTCAGTACCAGTTAGAAGACTATAAGCGGAGAGAATAATGAAAAATATTTTAATAGCAGTTTGTTTTGTGTTTCTTGCGCTTGGTTTGAGTGCTCAAGAAAATGAATTAGTAAGAAGTAACGTAATCGAAATTCATACCGGTGGTAAAATTTTAAGAGGTCCAAGTGTTCAATATAGAGGTGGTAAAATTCACCTTGCTTTAGCACGTGGCGGTTCTACTGGCTATGATATCGATAGAGTTAGTAAAATTGTTTCTCCTATGCCTACTTCTGTTAGACAGATGTGGAATGCATTTCTTATGGGAAGTTTTAGTAAAGTAGCTACACCTGCTGGTTTAAAAGTAATGGAAGCTAACCGTTTTCTTGGATGGGGAAAACGCGCTGCATTTGCTTATGGTTACTCATTAATCAAAATTGGTAAAGCTAAAGAAGCTAAACCAGTTCTAACTAGAGCTGGAGGCTATGTTAGAGGAACTGATGATAAATTAGATGCTCAAATGATTGCTTTGGGAATTGCAGCTGCTGAAATGTCAGGTGGAAAGCAGGATGCAGCTAAAAGGCAATTGGATAAGGTTGTTAAAGACCTTCAGCCTGAGGCTAAAGGCGTTTACTATAATATCGAAGGTGACATTTTTATTAAAAATGGTGATGAGAACCAAGCTGTTCTATCATACTACAAAGCTCTGCTATTGGATAAGTCCAATCCTTATGAACGTGCCTATGCAAAGACAAAGATCCAGGCCGTTTATAAAAAACTAAAGGATCCAAGAGCAGATAAAATAAAGAGTCTTAATTAAAAAGAATAATTTACCTCAACTAAACACAGGAGTTACAGGTATGTCGGTTAGATTAAAGAAAACGTGGATTGCCCTTATCGCATTTGTCAGCGTATTTGGTAGTTCGCTGTCAGTATTCGCTCAGGATGGTGACAAAAAAGCTGAAACTGCAGCACCAGGATTTATGAAAATCGTTTTTGGTGGTGGTGCCGTTGATATCGCTATCTGGATGATGTTATTTGCTGCATCAGCTGCAACGCTTGCTTTCATCATTGATGCAATGATTTCAGTAAAAAGAGACAAATTAATTCCTGAAGACCTTGTTGAAGGTGTGAGAGAGTCTCTAAACGAAGGTGACCTAAACTCAGCTATTGCTGCTTGTGAAGAAAACCCAAGTCCTCTTTCAAATATTCTAATGGTTGGTTTCTCAAACATCACAGAAGGTTTCGAGGTTATTCAAGATTCTATTTCAGCTGCTGCTGAGTACGAAAGTGAAAAACTTCTTCAGAAAGTTAACTACCTAAACATGCTTGGTCAGATCGCTCCGATGCTTGGTCTACTAGGTACAGTTACTGGTATGGTATCTGCATTCGGTGGTATGGGTACTGCAACAGGTTCACAAAAAGCTGCTATGCTTGCTCTTGCAATTGCGGGTGCACTTTGGACAACTTGTGCGGGTCTACTAATTTCAGTTCCAGCTCTACTTTCTTATACTCTAACAAGAAATAACGCTATTCGTATTATTCTCGAGTCTGAGTCAACAGTTATTGACCTTATCAAAACTCTTAGAAATGCAGAGGTTGACGAAGAGGAAGAAGAAGAGGAGTACTAAACAATGGCAGTTCGTAAAGAAGAACAAACTGAAGTTCCAGTTTCTTCTCTGATTGACGTTGTTTTCCTACTGATCATGTTCTTCGTGATTACATCGAATATCGAGAAAGAAGCTTTCGATGTACAGATTGAGCTAGTTAAGGCTAAGAATATGAAACCTGCAAAACAGATTCCTCCTAAGAGAATTACTATTAATGTTCAGAAGGATGGACCTGAAGGGAAAGAAGGTGTGATCTATGTAGAGAGCGTACCTGTTCCTAAAGAAGGCCTAAAAGGTGCTTTGATTGGCTTTAAAAATAGAGTCGGTACAGCAGGTGTAGTTATGATTAGAGCTGACAAAGATGTTTTATTTACCCACGAATCTGATGTGATTGAGGCTATTAAAGCTTCGGGTCTATCAAATATCAGAATTCAGGCTGAGCTTGAAGGGGGTAATTAAGATGGCTAGAAGAAAACCTAAAAAAGATAGAAGTGAAGATGCTGATGTACCAATTTCAGCAATGATTGATGTAGTATTCCTACTTCTAATTTACTTCATCGTTACGTCAAAAGAGATTGTTGATGAGGCGTGGGTTTCGGTAAACTTGCCAGGACCGCCTCCTCCAGATGCAGAGGAGATCGAGCCTCCAACAACTGTAGATATCTTTGTCCAATCAGACAGATATATCTATCAGGGAAATGACAGATCTTTGGATGAGCTTGAGAGAACATTAATGGGTTTCGGTGTCATGGGAGATGTCACTGTTAACATTAAAGTTTCTAAGAAAGCTAAGCACTCAATGCTAATTCTTCTGCTAGACAGAATGAACAAACATAAACTTGAAAAGTTTAACCTTCACACGCTGAAGGATCCATTGAGTCAATAATCTAAATTCAGCCGGACCTAGTGTCCGGCTGTTTTGTTTAGGGGAAGAAACAAAAAATGAGAGGAGAGGGAAATGAAAGTAAAAGAAAGAGAACGTGGAGAAGTGCCAATTTCGGCCATGATCGATGTGGTGTTTTTATTACTGGTGTTTTTTATCGTAACATCAACTGAAGTTACAGATGAGGCATTTGTGCAGGTGAATGCACCTGGTCAACCAGAGCCGCCAGTAGAAATTGAAAAAAATCCAACATTGGAAATTTTTGTTTTGGGTGAGCATTATGAGATGATGGGAAAGAGGTATAGTCATGCAGATATGGATGTTTATCTAGGTAATATTTCTCAAATAATGCAGGATCCATCCGTAAATATTAAGGTGTCAAAGAAAGCAAAACACAAAAAATTAGTAAGATTACTGGATTCACTAAACAAAGTTAAGTTAACCAAGTTTAGTTTGCATACTTTAAAATAAGGCATTTTTTATATCAAACTTCTTGAGAGCCTTGGTGGACAGGGCTCTTTTTGTTGTTTATTTTATATACGTTATTTAACGGGTAAGTATATTGTCAGAAGAAAAAAATACTTTAAGTCTGGAAGAGGAAAGCAAAAGCTCATCAAAGCCTCTTGGAAGTGACGCTTATATTCATTGCTTCGCGTGTGGTTCAAAAGTTTCAGTTGAAGGTAAATTGCCTGGTGGTGAGACAGAGTGTAGTAAATGTAAAACAAGCCTTACTGTTCCAAATGAAGAAGTCTTAAAGAAGTTATCAAGCTTTGAAAGTTTTACCGAAATTGGTGGCGATACGTCTGATAGTTCTGAAGCTGCCCCCCATAAAATTTTCTGTAAAGGCTGTAATGCTAAACTTGATGTAACTGATCAGCCTGTTGGAGCCCGTTTTTCTTGTCCTGCATGTGGAATGGTACTTAGTGTGCCAGATCGAAATAAAAGCGAAAGTATAAAGACTAAGAAAAAAGAAGAACCTTCAGAGAAAAAGAAAGAGTCTAAAGCTGAAAAGAAAGAAGAGCCTTCAGAGAAGAAAAAAGATAAGTCTGATATAAAGAAACAGGCTACTGCCACAATAGAAAAACTTAAAATCAATTGCCATAAATGTAGCGCAAAAATTGATGTTACTGGTGAAGAGCCTTTCAAAAAAGTAAATTGTCCAGCTTGTAATACTCCTTTCCAAATTCCAAAAAGATTTAGTCACTTCTTGCTTGAAGAAAGACTTGGAGAAAATCAGAATTTCTCAGTTTACAGAGCTTTAGACTTAACTTTGAGTAGAGAAGTTTGTCTCAAAGTAATGAGCAAAGAACTTTCCGAAAAGAAGGATATGGTTGATGCCTTCTTATCAATGGCAGGTAAGGTTGCTTTAATAAGTGATCCAAATATTGTTCCGATTTATTCTTCAGGAGAATATGAAGGTCAGTGCTTCTTGGTCATGCAGTACATGTCTGCATCATCTCTTGACCCTTACTTAGAAAAAGCGAAAGGTTTATTGCCTCTTTCAAGTGTTTATCGCTCAGTTCGAGATGCTTCAAAAGGTTTAGAGGCTGCTTACAAGCAAGGTATAAATCATAATAATCTTTCATTGAGAAATATTCTGGTTGACCGTGATGGCAATATTAAGGTTGCTGATTTTGGTTACAGTTATTCTCTTCATAAAATTGATTCTCAAAGTGAATTAATTACATTTTTTAATCCCAAATATATAAGCCGAGAACTTGCGATGGGAGAGGAAAATGGGCTTTCTGGAGACATATACAGTCTAGGTTCTGTTTTTTATCATCTAATTACGGGAGTGCCACCTTTTCCGGGTAATAATCCTAAAGAGGTTATTAAGCAAAGAATTGAACGTAAGCCTGTAGCCCCTGAGAAGGTAAGATCTGAGATTCCATCGGATGTCGGTGAGTTTGTGATGTCTATGATGTCTGAAGATCCATCTGAGCGACCATCATCTTTCGCGGAAATTATCAAGAAGCTTGAGTTATTCCTAGATCCTAACTTTAAGTCTACTTCATCTGCAGGAGCTGTAAGTTCAAGTCCAAGTATATCTTCAAGCAGTTCCAAAGTTAAAGTAGCTTCTATCTCTGACGACTCTTCTTCTCCATCTGTATCGGCAGGAACAAATACAGCTCCAGCAGGAGAGGGCGTTGGGCCAAAGTTGAACCCAAAGATAATTGGTGGTGCTGCAGCTGCACTTGTGGTCATAATTTTACTTCTGACAATGGGCGGAGGTAAAAAACCAGATAAGCAAAACGATAATAGCACTGCTAATAATAATCAGAACAATCAACAAAATAATGTTGTCGATAATACAAATCAGAATCAAGGGAATCAAGATGATCCTGTAACTCCACCTGATTTGGTTGATAATAGCAATACAGACACTTCGCCAACCGATACAAATCAAGGTACACCAGATGCTAGTTCTCCTCTAATGAAGCGAGGTTATCCAGTAAAAATTGCTGCTAGGCCTTTACCATCGGGTATATCATTTCGCCCTTACACAGAGCAGGTTATTGGTTATATGGACTTACATGCTGGAGATTCTTATGATCAAGAAGCTGCTAGAATTAAGGTGCTTAAAAGTATTAAACCTTATTTAGAAAAGCTTCTTACTTATGCTCCATATCAAGGAAAGCTTTACGTAAAAGGAAGAAATCCTATTGATGGGGAAGTAGTTGGTGTTTCAGTTAGAACATTGACAATTAAACCTCAGGACAATGATGCTACACTTCCTTTGTCATGGAATAAATTTGAAAATAAGCAGTTTGTGGCCTTCTTCGATTATTATATCAATATGCGAGAAGAACAGTTATCAGGTGCTTCTGATCAGCTAAAAACACAAATTAATAAAGATTTAGCTTCAGACTATTTCCGTTTAGCTGTTATGTCAGACTGGTATGGAATGCCGGATAATCTTTTATCTTATATGAGAAGATGTATTGAGCTTGATCCAGCACTTAGACCGCAAGTAGAAACACTCCTTCCTTCGATTAACGAATAGATATGTCCCGAAAAAAACGAGTCGATTATCAGTCCTCTGAGATTCAAAATAATCCTTTTGATTCTTTAGATATTTCATTTTCAAATGAAGAGCTTGAAAGCTATCAAAAATCAGAAGAAGCTTCGGAGCAAAATACCAGTTTTTCCGGTGGAGTTGTCAAGGTTCGACTTGAGAAAAAAGGCAGAGGAGGTAAGTCTGTAACAGTCTTCTATGGTTTTGAAAAAGATCAAGAAGGACGATTGAATGATTTACTAGCAGGTTTGAAGAAGGCTTTAGCAACTGGCGGTAAACTTACTGAAGAAGGTATTGAGCTTCAGGGAGACTTGAGAAAGAAGAGCGCAGAGTGGCTCGTTTCTCAAGGATATAAAGTAAAAGGACAAATTTCATAATGACTATCGACGAACTACAAAAACAGGTGAAAGTGCTTCAAGATCGCTTTGTTCACTTGGGGAGGTTCCTTTGACGTTGAAAATAAGGAAAAGGAATTATTTCAATTAGAACAGAGGATGACTGCCTCTGATTTCTGGGATGATAATGAACAAGCTCAGAAAACTGTTGATAAGGTTAGTGTTTTTAAAGGTGTATTAAATCCGTACAAAGAAATTGGCGAAAAAGTCGAAGACTTTGTGACCTTGGCTGAATTGGTCGAAGAGGAGGGTGCAGACTCTCCTTTACTAGAAGAGGCAGATGCAGAGTGTGAGTCTCTTGTTAAGACTTTAGATGATCTCGAGTTATTAAGTTTTCTATCAGGCAAGTACGATTCAGGAAATGCCTTCTTATCCATTAATGCCGGTGCTGGCGGAACAGAATCCTGTGATTGGGCGGGTATGTTATATAGAATGTACACTCGCTGGGTTGAGAAGTCTGGAATGAAGTACTCCATAGTAAACTATCAAGCTGGTGATGAAGCTGGGATTAAAACTGTAACTATCCATATTCAAGGACCCAATGCTTTTGGCTTTTTGAGAGCGGAGCGGGGCGTTCATCGTCTAGTTAGAATTTCACCTTTCGACAGTAATAAGAAGCGTCATACCTCCTTCTGTGCAGTAGAAACAGTTCCTGATATTGATGATGATATAGATATTGAAATTGATGAAAAAGATTTAAAAGTCGATACTTTCAGAGCTAGTGGGGCTGGTGGTCAGCACGTCAATACGACAGATAGTGCCATTAGGATTACTCACATTCCTTCAGGAACGGTAGTTTCTTGTCAGATGGAAAGATCTCAGCACAAGAATAGAGCGACAGCCATGAAGATGCTTCAAGCTAGACTTTATGAGTTGAAGCAAGAAGAACAAAGGCAAGAGTTAGACGATCATAGCGGAGTTAAGAATGATAATGGCTGGGGAAGCCAAATACGCTCTTATGTTTTGCATCCTTATAAAATGATCAAAGACCTGCGTACTTCTCATGAAACTAGTAACGTAAATAATGTTCTAGATGGTGAGTTGGATAGCTTTATTCATGCATTCCTTAGAAGTGATTGTAACAACGCTTGATTTAAAATTAGTTATTTTAACTTAAAATTAACTGATGTTAGAAAGGCCTTGCAAATATCTTATTTATAATCGCTTATGATATTTTCTTGAACTAAGTGTGACATATTATTGCAAATATCAAAGATTATAAATTTTTGCCTATAAACCTTCACTTGCCAAAATTAGATTATTGGTTATCTTATGGCTGGTTTATTTAGGGTGCCTAATTTAACCAAGATTTTAAATATGATTACTGTGAGTTTGAAAGCAGTATAAAAATCTCATAAAAACAGCCGGATTAACCGGTTATAATTTCAACAGGATAGAATTCTATGTCAGAAAAATACGTGTATGCCTTCGGTAAGTCTCGTACCGACGGTAACGCCACTATGAAAAATGAATTGGGCGGTAAAGGTGCCAACCTAGCTGAAATGACATCAATTGGTGTTCCAGTACCTCCAGGGTTCACAATTCCATGTGACCTATGTAACTACTACTATGAAAATGGAAAAACCCTTCCTCCGGCACTTGCAGATCAAATCAAAGAAGTAACTGCATTAATGGAAGATGAGACTGGCGCTGAGTTCGGTTCATCTGAAAACCCACTTCTAGTTTCTGTTCGTTCAGGTGCTCGTGTTTCTATGCCTGGTATGATGAACACTGTTCTTAACCTTGGTCTAAACGATATCGCCGTTGAAGGTTTAGCAGCAAAAACTGGTAATGCTCGTATGGCTTACGACTCATACCGTCGTTTCATCGAGATGTTCTCTGACGTTGTAAAAGAAATTCCAAGTGAAAAGTTTCACCACGTTTGGGAAGCAGCCAAAACTAAAGCTGGTGCTCAAGAAGATAACGATCTAAGCACTGAAGATCTTAAAGAAGTATGTAAAGAATTCCAGGCTGTATATCAAGAAGCAGTTGGTGAAGCTTTCCCTCAAGATCCATTTGCACAGCTAGATTCAGCTATCAAAGCTGTATTTAACTCTTGGAATACTGAGCGTGCTATCCTTTACAGAAAAATGGAAAACATTCCAAATAACTGGGGTACTGCTGTTAACGTTCAAGCTATGGCTTTCGGTAACAAAGGTGAAACTTCAGCTACTGGTGTTGCATTTACTCGTAATCCATCTTCCGGTGAGAACGTTTACTTCGGTGAATACCTAGTTAACGCTCAGGGTGAAGACGTTGTTGCTGGTATCAGAACTCCTATTCCAATTTCAAAAGAAGCTGCTGCTGCTGAAGGTTTTGCTGGTCAGTCTCTAGAAGAAGTAATGCCTACTTCTTACAAAGAGCTAACAGACGTTTTCGCTAAACTTGAAGGTCACTACAAAGACATGCAGGACATCGAGTTTACTATTGACGAAGGTAACCTTTTCATTCTTCAAACTCGTACAGGTAAAAGAACAGGTTTCGCTCAGGTGAAAATCGCTGTTGAAATGGAAAAAGAAGGCCTAATCGATTCAAAAGAAGGTCTATCAAGAATTCTTCCATCTTCTCTAGAACAGCTGCTATCACCAGTTTTCAACCTTGCTGACAAAGAAGCTGCTGCTTCATCACTAGTAGGTAAAGGTCTTAATGCTGGTCCTGGTGCTGCATCTGGTAAGCTTGCTCTTACTTCTGAAAAAGCTCTAGAGTACAAAGAGCAGGGTATTCCTTCTGTTCTTGTTCGTATCGATACTTCTCCTGCAGACTTCGGTGGTATGATGGCCGCTGAAGGTGTACTTACTGCTCGTGGTGGTGCAACTTCTCACGCTGCTGTTGTAGCTCGTCAGTTCGGTAAGCCTTGTGTTTGTGGATTAGGTTCATTATCTATCGATGATAACGCAAAAACTCTTTCTTCTGCTGGTCAGACAATCAAAGAAGGTGATGCGATCTCTATTGACGGATCTACTGGTGAAGTATTCTTCTCTATGATCAAAACTTCTCCTTCAGAAGTTAATCAGGTTCTAGTAGACGAAACTCTTTCTGCAGATGATTCAGAAGTATTCCAGAACTTCCAGACTGTTATGGACTGGGCTGGTGAGTACAAGAAACTTGACGTTAGAACTAATGCTGATTCACCTCGTGACGTAAAAATCGCTATTAACTTCGGTGCTGTTGGTATCGGTCTTACTCGTGTTGAGCACATGTTCCACGGTGCTAGCCGTCTTCTACCACTTCGTAAGCTTGTTCTTTCAGATAGCTCAGAAGTTAAGAGAGATGCTCTTATCGAAATCGAAAAATTCATTGCTGAAGACTTCAAAGGAATCTTCAAAGCACTTAATGGTCTACCGGCAACAGTTCGCCTTCTAGACCCACCAATGCACGAATTCATGCCGCACAGCACTGAAGAAAAGCAGGAACTAGCTGCTGCTCTAGGTGTTGATGTTGAAGAAGTACACGCTGCTCTTGAAAACATGTCAGAAGTTAACCCGATGTTAGGTCACCGTGGTTGTCGTCTAGGTGTTTCTAGCCCAGCAATTACTAGAATGCAGGTGCGTGCTATTCTTGAGTCTGCAATTGCAGTTCAGGAAGAAGGTATTCCTTGTGTACCAGAAATCATGGTTCCAATCGTTATGTCTTCTACAGAGCTAGATCACCAGAAGCAGGTTATCGAGCACACTGCAGAAGAAGTTTTCGAAGACTGCGGTAAGAAGATTGACTATACTATCGGTACAATGATCGAACTTCCACGTGCTGCTCTTAGAGCTGCAGCTATCGCTGAGCACGCTGAGTTCTTCTCATTCGGTACAAACGACCTAACACAGACTACTTTCGGTATCTCCCGTGATGACGCTGGTAAGTTCCTTCCAATCTACTCTGATGGCGTACCATACGTTAACGGAGAAGGTTCAATGGAAATCTATCCAAACGATCCATTCCAGGTTCTTGACCAGGAAGGTGTTGGTGAGCTAGTTAAGATCGGTGTTGAGCGTGGTCGTTCAGTTAAACCAAATCTTAAAATCGGTATTTGTGGTGAGCACGGCGGTGAGCCAAGCTCTGTTGAGTTCTGCCACAAAGTTGGATTGAACTACGTAAGTTGTTCTCCATACCGTGTGCCAATCGCAAAACTTGCTGCGGCACAAGCTGCTATCAATAACTAATTGATCAGTTAGCATAATTTTGAGCCGCTTGATTTTTTCAAGCGGCTCTTTTTGTTTTTATTAAAGGAGCAGTTATGGGTATTCCAGATACTATCAAGAATTTTATAGATGATTCACCAATCTCACTTGTCGCCTCTAAAGGTGGGCCTCTTTCACTAAATGAAATTCAGAGTTTTTATGATAGTGAAATCGCACCTTTGGTTAAAAATAAAAAATATGGGCGCTTGTGTCTTGCTGGATTGATGTTTGCTCAAGATTATATTTGGGAAGGTCACGAAATTGTTCAAGATTATCCAGAGTTGGAAGCATCATGGTGGCACGCATTTATGCACCGTATGGAAGGTGATTACGGAAATGCAGCTTATTGGTATAGAAGAGTAGGTGAGCCAGCGCAATATTCTGAGCTATTCGAATCAATAAAGAGCTTGAACTTAGATTCACCAATTTCATCTATCCAAGATGCTAGTAAATGGGATCCTTTTGAGTTTAATGGTTACATAAATAACTATAGAACTGCAAATGAATCTTCTCTACAGTCAGTTCATGACCTAGAGTTTAATTATTTGTTTGAGCTCTGCTATAACAAAGCAGTTTAATCGAAGAATTTACTTTCTTTCAGAACTTTCATAATTCTCTCGGAAATCAGTTTGCAGCCATCTTCGTTTGGATGAATACTGTCTGCTTGCATTAATCCCTGGTCCGAAATCATTCCAGAAAGAATATCAGGGACCATGTATATTTTGCTCTTCTTGGATAGTGCGACATGCATGTTATGTCTTTTGCCATCCATTATAGAGAGGACTTCAGTGTAAACTACTGTGTGGCCCCAACTTTGAAGTTGATTGATTATTATTTCCAAATTGCTGAAAGTCTCTTCAAGTTTTTTCCGTTTGAGAATATCATTACCTCCAAGTGTGAGAATGACCAAAGATGGGGTTTCATCTTTTAGACTCTTTATTTTCTTGAGTCCATCAGCTGTTGTGTTGCCAGGGTATCCGAAGACTTTAAATGGTAAATTTAAGGTTTTACCAATTAGGTGAGGGAATGACTTATTTTTATTATCTAGGCCATATCCAGAAGTTAAGCTATCTCCGAAAAAAAGAATCTGGTTAACTTGTTTTGCTGGTTTATTGATTTCCCAGTTATTTATTGAGGGGCCTTTACAATAGAAAAAGAGAAAGATGATGAAAAGGCAGCTTCCAGCTATTAGGTGTTTTTTATTCATTCTCTATAAACTTTTTAAGCGCTAGAAATACTTCTTTTAAAGTATTAAGGCTAAGCAGGTCAAGTTTGGTATTGATATTTGCTTTGCATTCAAAGCAGATGACTGGCAGGAATTGCGAAAGGTTCATTTCATCTATGATGTTATCCGCTTTTTGGACATCGATATTTTCGAAGTGTGAGATCATAAATCTTTTAATGAAGCTTCGTACTACGGAGTTATCACTTTCAGCTTCCTCAGTAAGGTCATCTTTGTAATTAGCTGGAATAGCTTTGACCATTCTGTATAGTTGTTCAGAAGGTATCTCCATGAGTTTAACTCTTCTTTCACCTCTAGCAATTATAGAGTATCTGCCATCTGGGTGTTTTTCATAATGTTCTATTGAGCAGATGCAGCCATAGGGGAATAAGTCAGGGCTTTCATGATAGAGGTCTTTCCAATTGCCAACTAAAGTTCCAAAGCAAAATAGACCTTTAGAATCCAGAGCATGTTCAATTAGTTGAATGTAGCGTGGCTCAAAAATATAAAATTCAGTAACAGCACCAGGAAATAGTACAAAATCACCTAAGGGGAAGATAGGCAGTATTTCAGTTTTGTTTTGTGAATTCATTTTATGAAGTCATTTGAGGCTTGCCTGCAGTTTGGAAATCCTCATAAAAGTTCCAAATTTTTTCGGCAATTTGATATAGGTTGTTTTCCCATGCATTGATTGAGTAGTGAGCGCACTCTTTGTAAATGGGCTCTCGCTCAGCCATCATATTTTGGATTTTTTCAAGTGATTTGTTTCCTTCCAAAAGAGGGCGGTTAGTATCCTTGCTGGTATATTTTAAAACGTTTTCAGGTGTGGTTTTTAACCAGATAACCATGCCAGAGCTTTTCAGAATGGCTCTATTGCTTTTGCGAAGTACGACTCCACCTCCAGTTGCAAAGATGGAAGCTTCATGTTTGCTGATTAATGAGGTGACATAAGACTCCAAGTCTCTAAATGCTTTTTCACCAACATTAGCAAAAATTTCTGGTATACTCATACCAGCACGGTCTACGATCATGCTATCCAGATCGAAAAGGTTCATGCCAGATTCTTTAGCAAGGTGTCGACCAACAGAACTTTTTCCGCAGGACATAAAACCTATTAAAATGATGTTACTCAATTATTCACCCAGTTCAGTAATTATATAAAATGTACTTTGCCTATACTTGTTTTCAAATTCACCAGCGTATGCCTTGAAAAGATATTCAATGATGTAAATTTCTATTTTTGATTTTTTGAGGTTCGCATGAATTCGATTTCTGATTTACTTATTCGATTTTCAGACTGGGTTACCAATAACCGCTATTTAATTGATATTTCACTTGCACAGATTGCGACAATTCTTGTTGTCTACGGAAATGAAATAGCCAAGTATTTTAGGAACTTACTAAAAAACAATCCCTTTTTTATTCGTGTAACTGGGTTTATCTTGTTGAATGCTTTTGGAATAGGTATAGCAACTGTCTTCGGTGGAAGGATGCTCACTTGGTTTTACATGCAAATGAGCTCAGTCGTTAGGATGCCTGTGATATTTGGTGTTTTTATAATAATTGGAATTTTGGCAGAAAGGAAAAGGCATATATGATTCGACTTGGTTTATTACTGTTTTTATACCTCTGTTTTCCATTGAGTTCAGCAGAGCTTTTAAAGTTTGATAAGCAAAAGCTTAGTTATAACGCAAAGTTAAATGATAAGGGAACGCCATTTGTCTTTAAGTTTACCAATGTTTCAGGTAAGGATTTAACTATTGAGAAGATAAAATCGTCCTGTAGTTGTATGAGTATTAAAACTAAATTTCCAATGAAAGTAACAGACGGCGCTAATTTGAGTGTTGAAGCCTATTATGACTTTACAGGAAAGGTTGGTTTAAATAGAGGGAATATCGAAGTTGTAGTTGGTGGACAGCGAATAACTTTAAATGTTGAGGTCGATATCCCAGTGCCAGTTACAATCAATCCAAGGTTTATTATTTGGAAAAAGGGCGAACGAGACTCAAGGGATGTTTCTATAACTGTTCACCCAGACTGGACTGGTAAGATTAGTTCCGTCAAAACTACTGTAGATAGCATCAAGACAAAACTTGAGAAAGTTGAAGGTGGCTATTCATTAAAAATAACACCACCAAGTGTTGAAGAGCTTTCGAAAAAACGTACTCGCATTTTTATCACTGGAAAAGATGAAGACGGTAAGCACGTAGAGTATGGTGTTTATCTTATTCTAAACTGATGATAAAACGAAAAGATATAGTTTTTGCCTTAATTATTCTCTTATTCCCTTTAGTTCCATCTTTTTTCTTGAGTGGTTCAATTGTTATAAAAGATCAAAACCTTCCGAATGATCCTTATCGCAAGAAAATTTCTGAAATTAATGTTGATGATGTTCTATGGATAGATCCAAGGAAGAGGGGGAAATATGAAGAGAAGCATATTCCCAAAGCATTGTGGATTAATTCGAAGAACTGGGAGGAGGCTCTAGCTCAAATATTTGAAGTCTTCGAGCCTGGGCAGACAATTGTTGTTTACTGCAATAAGGGTTGTGCAGAAAGTAAAAGTGTTGCTGAGAGGTTAAGGAATGAGTTAGATCAAGATAATATCTATTATCTTGAAGGAGGGGTAAACTCTTGGTTTACAAATACACCTCACTAACAATTAGGATTATCTTTGCAGTAGTTTTTACATTATCAGCCTATACAAAATTGGTAGATATTCAGGCCTTTGCTCAGTCAATGAACTCTTACGCTATTCTTCCAAAAAGTTTGGTTCCCATATTTACCTACTATGTTCCAATTATGGAGTTTGGCTTGGCGCTAGGGTTTGTTATATCAACCTTTGCTGGTGTTACGGCGGTTGTTACAGCTGTTGTTGTTGTTGTTTTTCAGATTGCCTTAGCGTCACTTATAGTTAGGGGTATAGAGATAGATTGTGGTTGCTTTGGTCGTTTTGCAACTACACCAAAAGCAGCATTAATAAGAAATTTCATTATTCTATTTCTGGATTCTTTATTACTCTTATCGTTATATAAAAATATTAAATTACAAAATCGTAATGGTGATTATTCGAATTTGTAGTTTGAATACAAATCCGGCGTAAAATGTTGCTTATTTGTCAAATTTTTTTATTTCTAAGCGCATCTCTAATCCCTTGATTTTCAAAAAAACATTAAAAAAATTCACCTCTTACTTGCTAACGATTAAATAACAGTTACAATATTGAGTCATTTTTTTAAATAATTACAATATTGTAAAAACAACCTCTGATATTTAAGGAGATAAACATGAGTGGTAATTCCGCCCGCTTAACTGCAATTGCTTCTGTAGCTGACTACAGAGATGGTGGTTACGTAGACCAGGGGGACGTTACTGATCTTTTCGGTAGCAATGTCTTCTCTGACAAAGTAATGAGAGAACGTCTTCCAAAGACTGTATACAAATCAATTAGAAGCACTATTGAGCATGGCGAGAAACTTGATCCGTCAATTGCTGATTCAGTTGCTACTGCAATGAAAGACTGGGCTGTTGAAAGAGGAGCTACTCACTACGCTCATATCTTCTACCCACTTACTGGTTACACTGCTGAGAAGCATGACTCATTCATTGAGCCTTCTGGCGATGGTGTTATCAACGAATTTTCAGGTAAACTTCTTTGTCAGGGTGAGCCAGACGGTTCTTCTTTCCCTAACGGTGGTATTCGTGAAACTCACCAAGCTCGTGGTTACACTGCTTGGGATGTTACTTCTCCAGCATACCTCCTAGATGGTGCTAACGGTACAACTCTATGTATCCCAACTATTTTCGTTTCTTGGACAGGTGAAGCTCTAGATAAAAAGATTCCACTACTACGTTCACAGAAAGCTGTTGGTGAGCAAGCTGCTAAGCTTCTTAAGCTTTTCGGTCACACTGACATCGCTCCAATTTCTTCATTTGCTGGTCCAGAGCAAGAGTATTTCCTAGTAGACGCTAATTTCTACTACGCTCGTCCAGACCTTGTAGCTTGTGACAGAACTCTTTTCGGTGCAGCACCTGCTAAAGGTCAGCAATTCGACGACCACTACTTCGGTCCTATTCCAGAGCGTGTATCTGCGTTCATGATGGATGTTGAAAGAGAGCTATACAAACTAGGTGTTCCAGTTAAGACTCGTCACAACGAAGTTGCACCTGGACAGTTCGAAGTTGCTCCAGTTTATGAAGCAGCTAACGTTGCATCTGACCACCAGCAGTTAACAATGACTGTTTACAAAGCTTTCGCTAAGCGTCACGGTCTAGCTTGTATCTTCCACGAAAAGCCATTCGCTGGACTTAACGGTTCTGGTAAGCACCTTAACTGGTCTATTGGTAACGCAACTCAGGGTAACCTTCTTTATCCTGGCGACAATCCATCTGACAATGCACAATTCTTAGCATTCTGTGCTGCTGTTATCCGTTCTATCCACGTAAACGGCGGTCTTTTCAGAGCGTCAATCGCTTCTGCTTCAAATGACCACCGTCTTGGTGCAAACGAAGCTCCTCCAGCGATTATGTCTACATTCATCGGTGACGAGCTTCTTGAGATCTTTGAGACTATCAAAACTGGTAAAGATCTAGAAGCAAGTGGTAAAGGACAGTTCAGCGTTGGTGTTGATACTCTTCCACACCTAGAGAAAGATGCTGGTGACCGTAACAGAACTTCACCATTCGCTTTCACTGGTAACCGTTTCGAGTTCCGTGCTGTTGGATCTACATTCTCTATCTCTGGTCCACTAGTAGTTCTTAATACTTGTCTAGCAGAGTCAATTGACTATGTTGCTGGCAAAATCGAAGCTTCTCTAGCAGGTGGCAAAGATATCAATGCTGCTGTTACTGAAGTATGTAAAGATGTTTACACTGAGCACGGCGCTGCAGTATTTAACGGTGACGGTTACTCATCTGAGTGGCATGAAAAAGCAGTTTCTAACCGTGGTCTTAAGAACCTTAGAACTACAGCAGACGCTCTTCCAGAAATCGTTTCTGAGCAAACTATTGCTATGTTCGAGAAGTACGATGTTCTAAGTAAAGTTGAGCTAGAGTCTCGTTTCGAGATCTACGCTGAGCAGTACATCGAAAAAGTACTTGTTGAAGTTAAGACTGGTCTAAGAATCGCTAAGACTATGATTCTACCAGCTGCAGTTCGTTTCCAAACTGAACTTGCTGAAAATGTTGTTACACTTAAAGAAGCTGGTGTTGATGCTGACGCTTCAACTCTTGAGTCAGTTTCTGCACAAGTTAAAGCTCTACAGTCAGCTATCGCTGATCTAGAAGCTAAAGCTGAAAAAGAAGACGATTCTCACGGTAAGTACAGCTGTGAAACTCTTCTTCCTTC